>Ga0181352_1000040_pt1 | contig 50086 bp, 65 predicted proteins | sample Fa13VDMLBSN_FD_130103 | JGI IMG/M metagenome (GOLD analysis project Ga0181352, IMG submission 130103) | Freshwater viral communities from Lake Michigan, USA - Fa13.VD.MLB.S.N | ecosystem: Environmental > Aquatic > Freshwater > Lake | place: USA: Michigan | collected 2013-09-23 | reverse complement strand
TGACCAAGACGACAACCGCTGGCAGATCCACAGCGCCCCGGCTAGGGCCGGTAGCGGGTGGCATGAGCCCGAGCTACAGCAGCCCGGCCGTGAGCCGACCCCAGCATCCTCGCCCTGGTCACCTCGGCCAGCGACACCGCTGGACACCAAGGAGCCATCATGAGCATCACCATCGAACCCACCACCACCGTCCGAGTCGAAGCCAACCGCTACGAGGAGGCCGGTGACGGGATCCCGACCTTCGAGGCCACCACCCACACGTGGGTGCTCGACGGCACCCACGTCGAGGTCACCGAGTACACCTCGCCCGACCACGACCACCACAAGGTGAACATCCACACGCCCCAGAGCCTGCTCGCAGGCAACGAGGCGTGCGAGGTCGACGCCCTCCGGTTGTACCGCGACACCGTCGCCGTGCAGTTCGGCGACGTCAGCGTCTTCGTCAGCCTCACCGAGGCCCGAGCCCTGCTCGGAGCCCTCGGGGCGGTCATCGACGACGTCGAAGCCAGCAAGCGCAGCTGAGGCCAGCGGGGTGCCCTCCAGGCGACTGGAGGGCAGCCAGATGCCCTCAGGCATCGCACACCAAGGAGCCATCCATGACCATCAACCCACCCCTCGACAGCAACCAGGGCTGCGGCTACTGGGAGCACGTCAACGACGACGCACCGCTCCTCATCGTGTCGGCCCATCGGGTCGCCCAAGGCGACACCCTCGTGACCTACAGCCCCGACACCCTCGGACGCTGGACACGCAAGAGCTACCGCGAGGTGCTCGACATCACCACCGTCGACGGCGAGCGCTACGGCACCCAAGCCGTGCGCCTGCAGCTGCACGACGAGGCTGTCGACGTCTACCCGGGCGAGAAAGTCGTCATCCTCGAACGCTGAGCGCCAGCGGGGTGCCCACCTCCCATGAGGTGGGCAGCCAGATGCTGCTAAGCATCACCAACCCAAGGAGCCATCATGCACACCCACCAGGGCATCACCCTCAAGGGCCTCACCCGCAGCCACATCGCCGAGGCCGAGGCCGCGATCCAGCACGCCGGGCTCACCGGCCCGGGGATCCGGTTCAACCGGACGACCATCGACATCGCCGGTCAGTTCGTGCAGCCGTTCGCCGATGCGATCGGCAACCACAAGGCGGCGATCTACAACGACCGGGCCCGCCACAACATCCTGGCGACGCTCTGCCGTCGCCTGGAGCAGCACTCGGTTCGAGTGCCCGGCCGCTGAGACACAGCGTCCAGCTCACCGTCCGTTGACGGTGGGTTGGGCGAAGGCGTCTCAGCCTTCGCAACCAAGGAGCCATCATGACCACCAAGAACATCATCAGCGGTCGCATCGTGGACGCCCAGCGCCTGCGTTGCTCGTCGTCGGGCAACCCAACGTGGGAGCTGTCGATCGAGCTCGACGACCACTCCACCGTGCGCCTGCGCACGCTGGCCAACAGCACCGTCGGCCACCAGCTCACCGGCAACGAGTGCGGCCTGCACGTCTTCACCATCGTGAAGTTCCGAGGCCACAACCGCATCGTCAGCGCGACCAAGTTCAGCTGAACGCAACGGGGTGCCACCCCTTCGGGGGTGGCAGCCAGATGCAGTCAGCATCAGCAACACCAAGGAGCCATCACCATGAACACCTACCGCGCAACCCTCCTCCAGTTCGGCCGCTACTTCGGCACCGTCGAGGTGGAGGCCGAGAACGCCTCGGCCGTGAGCCAGTGCTTCATCGACGGCGTGGGCGACTTCGACTTCGACGTCGAAGGGCTCACGCTCGGCGAGATCGACCTGGCCGAGGTGCCCGACCGTTACGCCGAGCCGAACACGCTGTTCGAGCACCTCGTGTGCTGGCACCTCGACACCGACAGCCACTCCTCGTTCATCGAGGCCGTGGCCGACGCCGAGGACCAAGCGCGGCGCCAGCTCGACATCCTCAAGCGCCTCCTGGGCGCCGAGGCGGTCGCTGGGTGGGCCCAGAACCGGGCCGCGCTCAACACCCTCGAAGAGTCGGACAACCCGCCCCTCGCCCGGGAGTGGGAAGCCAGCGACGAGCACGCCGTCGAGCTGCTCTACGCAGCCTTCGACGCACTGCAGCGCTGACCCAGCGGAGAGCTACCGGCCGACAGGCCGGTGGTTCTCAGATGCGTCAGCATCGAAAGGAGCCATCATGATCACCACCTACTCCGACCCCAACTGCACGACGTGCAAGGGGACGGACCACGACCCGCTGTTCGGCGGTCCCTGTTGGGAATGCGGACCAGCGCCCACCGAAGGCCCGCTCGCGCTGCTGCGTCGAGCTCCCGGGCCCAGCTCGGTGGAAGCGCCCGAGCGCCCCGCAGGGGGCGGCGAGGGCACCACCCACACCTACACGTCGGACGGGCCCACCTACCGGTGGGCGAAGAACGACCACACGGGCAAGTGGGTGGTTCGAGGGCCACGCGGTGCCGAGGGCACCACCGTGGTCGTCACGAAGGCCGACGGCAGCACCGCTGACGTCAACCTCGGCCCGATCCTCGGGCCCGCCAAGGTGCGCGGCGAGGTGCTCTACGACCTCGCACGCACGCCACCACCGGCCCGCCCACGGGCCACGCAGGCCGACGCCGGCCTCGACCTGTCCGGGCTCCCCAGTGGCCGCTATGCGGTCCCTGGTGGCGACACCCGGCTGAAGCTCGAGATCGACAACGTCGAGCGTGGCAACTGGGCTGGCTGGGTGTTCGTGAAGGACGCCGCCGAGTACGGCAGCGGTGAGCGGTACGGCAAGCAAGCGCCGGGCCGCACCTACGCCGGTCGGCTCGTCGAGCAGCTCACGGCCATCCTGGCCGACCCCCGCGCCGCTGCAGAGCGGTACGGCCAGCTCACCGGCACCTGTGGCCTGTGCTCCCGTCCCCTCGAAGACGAGGCGTCGGTGGCCCGGGGCATCGGCCCGGTGTGCGCCAAGAAGCACGGCTGGCTGTGACTCACCTTGCAAGGTGAGCACAGCACCGTGTAGTGTCAATCCCAACACCGAAGGAGCCACCCATGAACCACCTCCCGTTCGACCCGCTCGAAGGGCACACGATCCACCCGTTCCACCTCGGCAACGTGCGGCGCACCCCTCACCGGGCGCTGAGCTTCCGTGACCGCTACGCCCTCGTCAACGCCGAGGGCACCGCCTACACGGCGCACCGCATCGACGCCATCGAGGACGACAACGAGTTCACCTCGCTCACCCTCGACACCGGTCGGGTCGTGCACATCCTGCACGGCGACCCGATCTACGTGCACGCCCCACGCTGAGCATCGCGGGGAGCTACCGGCCTTCGGGCCGGTGGTTCCCAGAGGCGCTCGGCCTCACCTGAAGGAGCCACCCATGACCACCCTCGATTCCATCGACTACGTCCCCAACGGCACGCTCGTGCTCGTCGAGGACTACCGCACCGGCAGCCTCACCGACACGGTCATCGTGTTCGAAGGCGTCGACAACCTGACCGGCGACACCGTCGTGTTCGGTGTCGACCACCGTGCCGCCCTCGACCTCATCGTCGCCATCGACCGCGACTGCGACGTGCTCGTCGACCTGCCCGACTGGGCCATCATCGCCCGCTCATCGTTCTGCAACGCCTGCGGCTACCGCCACGGCGCCGGGGCGTGCGAGCTCGACCCGAAGGGGGAGTGAGATGACCAACCGCAACCGCAGCCTCGGCACCCAGGTGCCGGGCGTGCGTCTCAAGGCCATCGACCTGAAGGGCACACGCGAGGCCGTCCCGGCCTACGTGGTGCACCGCACCAGTGACGACGCCGTGCTCGGCTACGTGCTGCACGGCGCCGAAACGAAGAGCACCTGGGACACCCTGTGGGCGTCCAACGGCCCCAAGTTCCGGTCCACGTTCGGGCACCGCACGCGCGATGCCGCCATCCGCCAGGTCGTCACCGACACCGAAGGAGCCACCCGATGAGCAAGACCACCGTCCTCAACCACCTCGCCGCCCGTGCGGCCATCAAGGAGCGCCACAGCCGCCAGTGGCCACTCGGCCACGAAGGTGGCGCCGTGGCCAAGGCGGAGCGCAACGCCTACGTCGAGTCGTTCCTCGTGGTGCTGTTCGACGGCGACCCGCTCAAGGTGCTGCAGGCCACGCCTGCCGCCACCGGCCTCTGGGGGCTCTGGACCCCGGCGCTCGTCGACCAGCTGGCCTACGACGCCCCGAAGGCGGCGAAGGTGCTGCGCAGCGTCGCACGCGACGCCATCAAGCTGGCAGCCGAACGCGACGCCGAACGCGAGGCCGACCCGTTCGCCGGCCTCGAGAACGACCTCACGCCGAAGTCCGCCAACCACCTCGGAGGTACCCGATGAACCGCAGTCACGTCACGGTTTGGTGCCCGTACTGCGGGTTCGAAGGCACCGACGACGAGGTCGATGAGCACAGGGTCTACCTGCACGGCAACGAGCCCCAGCGGGGCAGCAACCTGGCACAACGGCCGGTGCGCTGACACCAGGGGGCGGTGGTGCTGGTGCACCTGCTGGGGCCCTTAGACCCCCAGTATCCCACGGGTTCGATCCCCGCCGCCTCCACGGGATGGCTCCCAACGCAAAGAGCCCCAGCACTCTCGTGCTGGGGCTCTTGCGCGTCCCGGGCCGGAAGGAGCCATCCGAACAGCCCGAGCGATCCTGTCAGCCGTCGGCGACGGTATCAGACCCGTCCGACGTAGACCACCTGCGTCTGGTTCGGCACCCGCTCGATCCACTTCTGGCCGACGAACCACGCCACCGTGGGCTCGAACGTCGCCTCGGGAATGCCCGAGCGCGCGGCCACCGTGGCGATCGTGAACGTGATGTCGGAGCGGGCGTATTGCCACAGCCAGCGCGCCGTCGTCGACGCCATCACCGCCTCGGGCGGGATGTTGATGCGTCGGCGCGGTCGGAGCTTCTTCGGCATCGCCATCAGAGCCACCTCGCATGCGGATCGTCGACCAGCTCGCCGTTGTGGCGGAACCACTCGTCGGCCTCGTGCTGCCACGACCGGCGCCACAGGTGGTGCAGGTACTTGACCGGCTCAGGCGTCGGGATGGCCACGGAGTACGTGAACCTGATGCGGCGTTCGCGCTCGTGCGGAGCGTGCGAGTCGAGGGCGCGATGATCGAAGTGGACCGCTACCTCCCACCAGGGGACGAGCACCTCGACGCGCACCGACCAGTCGGGGTGCAGCGTGAGCTGCGCCGCGGCGTCCATCCATTCGTCGGCCGTCTCGAACCTCACAGCCATCAGTCCGACCTCAACGGTGCGGCCTTGTTGCAGTCGTGATCACCGCAGGCGCAGCAGAAGTGGTCGAAGGCGGGCCCGTCCTCGTAAACGGGCCCGTCGTGGTTCTTGTTGACCGGGATCCACCAGTGCTCGGGCAGGTCGAACATGGGAGTGCTCACAGCCACAGTCCTTTCAACGCCGGCGCGACCGGTGGGTACCGCTTCTCGAGCTCGGCGCCGTGCTCGGCGCGCCACGCCGCCAGCTGGCCGTGGGCCGCTGCGGCGAGTCCGTCGCGCAGCGGCGTGTGCTCGGTGCCCGCATAGACGCGCCCGTCGGGCGTCGTGGCGCACCGCAGGCGCCCTGGCATGCGCATGCCGATCTCACCCAGCCAGACGAGGTCGACGAGGCTGTTGGGCGCCCCTGGGGGCACCAGGACGGCCCACTTGGCGTCGGCCGGCAACTCGATCGGCGTGCCCTGCTCGGGGCGCAGGCGCTTCTCGAGATCGGCGACGCGCAGCGTGCGCCAGCGTTGACCGCTCACTGGCCCTCCTCATAGTCGTCCCAGTCGGTGCCCTTGTGCAGGAAGAAGAGCACCACGACGACGAGGAACGCAAGCAGGCACGACCATCGGACCCACAGCGGCAGCGTGCTCATGCGTCACCGCCGATGTGGCGTGGCAGGTCGGCGTTGGCCCGGTCGGTCACCGCGATCGGGATCCGGGCGTCGGTGTAGTCGGCGTCCCCGGTGGCCAGGAAGCGTTCGACGCGGGGGCTCATGCCCGCCGGCCCCTGCAGCTGGACACTCGAGAGGTCATCGCGCGACCACAACTTCCCGCATTCGGGACAAAACAGCAGGTCACACCCCTCACGGGGTAGCCCGCAACGTGGACATTCCACTGGACAGCTCCTTCTTTAGCACAGACCCAAGAACTTGCGAGCTGGACCTTAGCAGGCTACGGTGACGCCATGCTCTCCCCAGCCGCCACCACCGAGCTTCACGAGATCGCCGTGCTCACCCGAGAGCTTCGGCGCACCCTGAACCCGCTGTGGCTCGCCGTGCACCACTTCGACTCGGTCGCCCAGGCGGTCGAGCTGATCGGTGACGCAGCGGGCCCCGACCCGGACCTGGCTGCCATCGCCCGCCTCGCCGACGTGCACGCCTTCACCGACGAGGATCTGCGCACGGTAGTGGGCCAGGGCAACCTGCGCCCCGTGGTGCTGCGCATGCACCTCGACGGCGTGCCGCGCTACCGCATCTGGAAGGCGCTGCGCGCCGAAGGCATGACGCAGATCCGCATCAACGAGCTCCTCGAGCGTGTCGGCCTGAAGCCGACCGTGACCCCCCAGGTGTTCGAGGACACGGGCGCCCAGCAGTCGCTGGCTGCCCGCCTGTACGTGCAGGGCAAGAGCTACCGCGAGATCGGCGAGGCGTTGGGCGGCATCCGCCACTCGCAGGTGCAGCGCCACCTCCGCAACGCCGTCAAGAACGGGCTGCTGCACCCCAGCCAGTACGGCACCCGCATCAAGCCCGGCGACCCCGCCGACAAGAGGCGCCGCGTCGTCAACGGCAAGGTCGTCGGCCCGCAGCGTCGCAAGGCGGCGCAGCGATGAAGCTGGTTCGCGAGCGCCTCATCCTCGCCCTGCATGTGTTGCGCGGCCGACCGCTGTGCTACCGCATGCGGTTCCACGGAACGGTCCACTTCGGCCACAGCCCTGGGTCCATCGTTGCCGAGTGCGTCTTCCGGCAGGACCAGCCCGAGGGGCCGAACGGGGTGATCCAGTGATCGAGCTCCTCGACCCGTTCAACTTGGCCGGCGCCGGCCACAAGGCCGTGCGCCAGTCCATGCTCGGCCAGGCCGACGTGTGCAACATGCGTCTCGCCTTCGACCGCGAGCACGGCGGTGGTTGGTCCGAGCCGCGCATCGTCGGCACCGGCTACCACGGCGGGCTCGCCGAGTTCTACGTGCGCCACTTCGACGACCCGTTCCCCGACATGGGCATCATCAACGCAGCGACCGAGGTCGCCTTCGTCACCGAGGTCGACGCCGCCAAGGCGGCGGGCCACGTCCTCGAATGGGACAAGTTCGGCAGCATGAGCGCCGCCCTCGCCGGGGCGCAGGCGATGACCAAGTACTACCTCGACATCCGCCCGCTGAAGCCCGAGCACTACCGCGTGCTCGGCATCGAGGTGCCGTTCTGGTTCCCCCTCGGAGGCGAGTGGATCGCGCATGGCACCATCGACCTCGTGCTCGAGGATCTGCGCGACGGCACGCACTGGCTGCGCGATCACAAGACGGCCGGGCGACCGTGGAAGAAGGGCAAGGAGTCGGCGCGCGCCAACAACCAACCGGCGTGGTACCTGGCCTTCTGGCCGCACCTGTACGCCCTCGTGCACCAGCAGGCGCAGCTGCCCATCACCCGCTTCGCCTTCGACGTGATGACCTACGACATGAAGTTCGAGACGCGCATCGCCGATCGCAACGCAGCGCACATCCAGCGCGTGTTCGACAAGGCGACGCTCGTCGCAACGCTGCTCGACAACGACGGCCCGTGGTACCCGAACACCGATCATTTCCTGTGCGACAAGCGCTGGTGTGATCACTGGGAGCGGTGCAAGTTCGGCGAGGGCTACGACAACGATGCAGCGCCGCTGCAGATCACCCCAAGGAGCCAGGCATGAACAACCAGCAGATCACCTGCGTGAACGAGAACGACGAGAACGGCCGACCGGCCGGTGGCCACGTCTACGGCGTCGGGCTCGCCATCAACTGGCAGAACGGCCCACTGGGCCGCGACCATGAGCGGACGGAGCCCAACGGCACGTTCGTCGAGACGGTGCTGCGCGCTGCAGTGCAGCGCCTCGAGTACTACAACAGCGGGCAGTTCCGCTGCCGCGAGAACAGCCTCGCCATCACCCACATCGAAGAGGCCCTGCACTGGCTGAACGCACGCACAGCGCGTCGCGAAGAGGCCGGCGTCGAGGGCACCCACCAGGGGTCGTGATGAGCGCCGAAGCTGTCATCGCCGGCCTCGTCGGCCTGTTCCTGTTCGGCCTGTGGTGGGCCGAACGCCAAGCCACCAAGCATCGACGCGACCACCCGGAGCTGTATCACCTGCCCGAGGCAGAGCGCGAGCTGCAGAAGCGGTGGGAGAACGAGCAGGCGCGTGCCGAGGCGCGACGCGACCAGAACTACCCGCGATGAACACGCGCGAAGCTGCGGCACGCCTCGGCGTGTCCGAGCGCACCATCCACCGCTGGGTCGCGAAGGGGCGCATCAAGCCGCGGCGCGACTACTTCGGTGGTGGTGCCGACTTCGTCTACGTGTTCACGATCGGCATCCTGCAGGACGCCGAGAACGTGGGCCCGTGGTGAGCAAGCACCTCGCCCTCTTCGAGGACTTCGTCGCATGCATCAAGACCTCGGCGCGACCGTGGTTCACCGAAATCGACCTCGACGACGACGACGTCGTCGACACCCTCGCACGCCGCCTCGTGCACCTCACGGTGTTGCACGGGCTGCTGCCAGAGCTCTCGCCATCGAGCGAGCCAACTGGGCCCAGCGTGGCCCCAATCGAAACGAGCACATCATGATGACCGAGAAGGACCGCACGATCGCGGTCCACGTTGCGCTGAAAGAGGCCGGGGCCGACATGCGGTCGAACCCCGACTACGTGGCAGGCATCGTCGAAGGCGGCGACGTCGCCGTGCAGTGGCGCAACGTGGCCGCTGCGCACGCCGAGTGGTGGATCGAGCTGACGTTGGCGCACTGCGAGCGTGTCGCCAGCTTCGCCGACACCGCTGCAGCGTCGCAGGCGCTGCAGACCCAGATGGGCGCGCAGCCCGTCCAGGTGGGCGGCATGGCGCCGCCCCCGCAGCAGACCTTCGCCGCCCCGCCCCAGCCGCAGTACGCCCCTCAAGCGGCCGCACCACAGGCGCAGGCGTACGCCCAGCCCCAGTACGCACCGCAGCCCCAGCAGGGCTTCACGCCGCCCCAGCAGGGCTTCGCACCCCAGCCGCCCCAGGGCGGCACGCTGGGCCCGCAGCAGCAGTGGGAGAGCCTCCTCAACGAGCCCGCCAACTGGCGTGACGTGCGCGGCCAGAAGCGCGGCCCCAACTCGCCCGACTACGTGCACGCCTGGATGAAGGGCAGCAACGGCAAGGACATCGCCCTGTGGTTGAACGGCAACTACAACAAGCCGCCCCAGCACATCCTGCAGGCGCTGCAGATGCAGGGGCGTGCGTGACCACGTTCGCCGACGACTTCGTCAAGCTCAACTTCGTGAGCGGAGCACGGACCATTCCGTGCTCCGCTCTCGGCCTCGAGTGGCCACCGCCCGAACGGATCTCGACGCTCAACGGCGTCGAGATCGATCCGATGGTGCGCACCACCATGTCGGCTATCACCGACGAACAACGCGAGCGGATGACCAACGTCGCTCGAGGTGCCAACTACGTCTACGAGGAAGAGGAAGCATGACCATCTATCGCAAGGTCGCCATGACCTATGAGGCCGTGGTGTTCGACGGCAAGAACGTCGACGAGCTCGTCGCACTGTGCGGCGAGACGCGTGTGAAGGTGATTAACAAGGGGTTGGTCAACGCCGCCCCGCAGGTGATCGTGCACGCTGCGCTCAACTCGCCGTCGATCGCCGTTGGCGACGTCGTCGTGCGCGGCCGTGGTGCCGCCGGCAAGATCGCGGTGTGGCCGGCGGACGTGTTCGCAGCCACCTTCGAACCGATCGACGAGGTGTACCACAACCTCCCGAGCGTCGAGCCGATGCCGCTCGTGCACGAGGACGCCGAGACGGGTGACGTCGTCGTCAATGTCGAGTCGATCGCCGGTGGCGTGGGCGTCAACCTGAACCACTCCGATGACGATGCCGGGTACTCGCACTCCGACCCCGTCAACGTCAACGTCACCGACGCCGAGGCGTAGCCGTGAAGCACGTCGTGCCTCTCTACGAAACGATCGAGTCCCATCGCGAGTGGGCTGCCCGTGAGGATGCCCGCATCCCCATCGGCTTCCCGTACTTCGACTCGCGCACCGAGGGCATCGCCCTCGGTGAGGTCTGCATGTTCCTCGCCCGCTCGGGTGTCGGCAAGACGGCCTGGGCGTGCAACGTCGCAGAGATGGCACGGCGTGTTCCGCAGGTGTTCTTCTCGCTCGAGATGCAGGGGCGCTTCATCGCTTCGCGCATCGCCGCCATCCACTCGAACACGCCGACCCGGCACATCGAGTGGGATCTGCGCACCCACGGCGAGTCGAGTGCGCTCGACCAGCTGCACCGCGACTTCCCGTACCTGACCATCGTCGACACGCCCGGCATGACGATTCGCCAGATGGGCGATGCCCTCGACGAAGCCGAGGCCATGTGGCTCGGCGTGAAGCCGCGGTTGATCATCATCGACTACATGGAGCTCGTGAAGAGCGCCTCGATGACGGCGTCCGAAGGGCTCGACGCGATCAGCCGCAAACTCAAAGACTTCGCACGCGAACGCGACATCGCGATCGTCGTGCTGCATCAGCTCAACATGAGCGACAGCGAAGGCGGCGGGTGGACCCCCGTCAAGCTGAAGGACGCTCGCTACGGTGGCCCCACGGCCGCTGACTACGTTCTGGCCGGTTACCGGCCCAGCTTGAAGCCCGGCGCCTTCAACGACGGTCTGATACAGCTGCAGTTCCTCAAGACGCGCACCGATGGTGGACTCCACCTCGGCGGGGTAGGTCACTCGTTCGACGAGCAGACCTTGCGCATACGACCACTCTGAGAAGGAGCCACAACCATGACCACCATTCCCATCCCGAACCCGCCTGCAGCGATGGCGTTCGCCAAGGCGATGCGCGACATCGCCGACGTGATGATCGGCGCCGTCGAGACGAACGACATCCAGCTGTACCTCGAGTGCCAGGCGCTGTTCGACGAGCTCTGCCACCCCCAGGCCGACGCCAAGAGCCACACGGCCCAGAAGGCCGTGCTGCTCGACCAGTACGTCCCGATCATGAAGCAGATGATCGCGGGGGCGCCGAACCCGTTCAGCGAACGCCTCGAGGAGATCGAACGCGATCTCAGCAGGGGCCTCCTGAAGGCGTGCATCGATGCGGCGCCAGCCGAGATGCAGCCGGCGCTCGAGGAGCTCATGGCGAAGAAAGGCATGGCGTGATGGACAAGCTCACCTACAACCAGCTGCCCCAGTCGGCGCGCGATGCGATCCCGCCGATGTTCCGCGAGTTCTTCGAGAAGACCGACACCGAGTTCTTGGCCATCAACATCGCACCCGAGCAGCTCACCGGCCCGCTGCCGTTCGACGGTGAAGCGGAGAAGGTCATCGCCCTCGGGTTCATCGAGGCGATGCTCGAGATGCTGAAGCTCGCCAAGGAGGCGGTCGACGAGAACGACTCGTTGAAGCTCGTCGCCGTGTTCGAGCACATGCACGAGGCGCTCGAGATCCCGTCGGTGGTGAAGGACGACGTGCCGATCAACATGCTCGGCTCGGAGGAGTGGGCGACGATCGTGGCGTGGCGCCTGCAGGGCAACGACTACTGCGACACGATCCACGCCCCGATGATGAAGTGGGTGCGCGACAACGGCGGCGAGATCGAATATGAGTGAGCAGCGCATCGACTGGCGGGCGGTGCTCGAGGCCCTCGACCTCGAGCCGCCCGACCGCACCGGCAAGATCAACTGCCCCGATCCCGAGCACGACTTCGACAAGACGGCGTCGTGTCACCTCTACGAGGACGGTCACTTCTACTGCTACGGCTGCGGCCGGCGCGGCTCCACGATCGATCTCGCCATGCGTGTGCTCGGCTCGGGCTACACGGCGACGGTGCGCTACCTGGCGCGCACGCTCGACGTCGACGCCGAGGAGGTGCCGAAGGCGATCCGTCAGGCGGCGGCGCCGGTGCGCGAGATCGAGTACACCGACCTCACCGACCGCTTCCTGAGCGAGTCGGTGCCGCTCCTCATCGACGGGCACGGTGCCCGTCAGCTCGGCTGGGTGCACGACGCCATCGCCTTCGCGACACGCCGCTGGAGCATCGAGCCGATGGTGCTCGATCGCTTCGGCGTGCGCGCTGCCGCCAACGCCTTGTGGATCCCGCATCGCCACCCCGACGGGCGCGTAGTGGGCGTGAAGGTGCGCAACACGTCGACCGGCGACAAGGTGTCGATGAAGGGCTCGCGCTTCGGCGCACAGCTGTACCGCCCCGATCCGTTCTACACCGAGAGGTGGCCGAGGGCCCTCGTCGTCGAAGGCGAGCCCGACTGCTGGACTGCGTACGCCAACACGCTCCAGACGAGCGTGTACGGCCTCCCTGGCGGCGCCAGCACGCTGCGCCAGGACTGGGCTGATGAGCTCGTGGCCAAGCACTTCGAGATCACGTTGTGCTTCGACAACGATGCGGCCGGCGAGAGCGCCCGCACGCGGTTCTCGACGATGCTCGGCCAGGCTGCCGACAACCGATCGATGGCCATGGGCAGCGGGTCGCAGGTCATCCAGCTGCGCGTGCCGCCGGTGTTCAAGGACTTCACCGAGGCGATCAACGGAGGATGGAAACCCTGATGGCCAAGTCCAACTCGCGCACCCCTGAGTGGCGCGACACGCACGCTCGCATGATCGTCGAGCTCGACGCCGAGCTGTACGAGGCGTTCAAGGCGGCGGTGGCTGCCGACGATCGCACGGTCGCTTCGGCGGTGCGCAAGATGGTGCGCGACTACGTGCGCAACCACGAGAAGAGGAACCAGTGAGCAACAGCAACGCCCGCAAGGCTGCGGCCTACGTCAACCTCGTGTTGGCCGAAAGCGCCGGGCTGTGGCCCGACGACAAGCGGCACCTCCTCAACGCCCTCGACGTGCTGAACAAACTGGCAGGAACGCAATGAGCGCCTCGAAGCAGAAGGGCACGAAGGCCGAGACGGCCGTCGTCAACTACCTCAACGAGATCGGCTTCACGGCCGAGCGTCGTGCCGGCGCCGGCATGTTCGACAAGGGCGACATCGTGGTGAAGGAGCTGCCGCACGTCGTGTTCGAGGTGAAGGCGGTGAAGCGCATCACGCTCGCCCAGTTCCAAGACGAGCTGCGCGCCGAGATGCTCAACGCCGGTGCCACGCACGGCGTGCTGATCGTGAAGCGGGTCGGCAAGTCGAACCCGGGCGAGTGGTACTGGTTCGTGCAGACCCCTGGGGGGCTGCTCGAGTCGCTGCGCCCCAGGCCAGGACTTGCGCCGATATGACGAATGCACATACACTGTTCGACGAGGGGTGATCGTCCCGCCTGGTGCACCAGTGCACTGACGATCCGGGCCCGTATGACCGGTTGCGTCCGAGTCACGGGGAGTCCAGCCCCTGCAAACACTCACTGAAGGAGCCACAATGCGTACACCTGTTCCCCCAAGAAGTTTGACGACCCCTGACCTGCTCGCCGAGCTCGAAGCCGCCTGGTGGGTGCTCGACCACGAGGGCAGCGCAGAGGCCGGTCGTCGGGCGCTCGAGCTCGAGGCCGAGCTCGAGGATCGTGCGGTGTCCGCATGATCCAGCCCTGCGAGAACTGCGGCGAGGTCGACGAGCACGCCTGCGTGATCGACGGCGTCGAGTACGGCCCGTATGACGACACGCCGGCCGAAGAGTTGCGCTCGGTCATCGGGCGCGTGCAGGCCATGCACAACCAGATCCCGTACACCCAACCGAAGGAAGCCATGACCGACATCGACGACAACGTCCCCGACTACGAAGAAGACGAGTACTACGCCGACATCCCCGAGGTGACGCACGGGGTCGAAGTCACCTACACCACCGACACCCCAGCGCCCGAGGAGGTGCCGACGCTGCCGGGCACCCGCCCGGTGCCCGACCCGGTCGTCGTCACGTTGCTGCTCGAAGAGCACGACGCCAAGGCGTGGCTCAACGGAGAACACCGCGCCGCAGCCCACGTCGACTCCCTCATCGGGCCCCAGATCCGCGCTGCACTCGAAGCACGGGCGCCGATCAGCCTGGACTCGCGCGTCGTGTACGCCGGCACCAAGCGCGCCGGCATCGTCGTGTCGATGCACAGCTACGGTCGCACCCCCGAGACGATGGCCCCCTACGCCACCGTCCTGTGGGACGAGTGGACCAAGTCCCCGTTCACCACCGTGCCCCTGGAGAACCTCAGGAAGGAGTAACCATGCCCACCATCCGGGCGCTGTGCCGCTTCGTCGACGACCTCGGCTCCGTCGAGGTGCTCGACACGCACAACGTCCCCCCCGACGTCATCGAAGACGACGAAGGGTCGTGGACCCTGCAGCGGGTGCTCCCACCGCAGGACCACGACGGTCACCGTCGCCTCGCCATCTACAAGCGCACCACCTGACAAAGACGAGAGGGCCCCCTTCGGGGGGCCCTCTTCGCATGTCGGGCGCTCAACGAACGCTGCAGCCTGTGGTGGTAGTCGCCCCGCCGGAAGGTGTTCATGGAGCCGGTGGTTTAGTGCCCTCGAGGGCACTGCGCAACTGCCGTCAGAGCCTCTTCCACATGGCCAGCCAGTTGATCTTCAGCTGGCCTCGCGTGCCGACCGGCGCACGCTCGCCGCCGATGTTCGCCTCGGTCTGCACGACCCAGTGCATCGGCCCCTTCGGGATCCGGTTCGTCCACTCGCCGACGATGGTGCCGTCGAGGTAGTAGGCCACCCGCTTGCCGGCCTCCCACTCGATGACGGCCGTGTGCGGCTCGGTGTAGCGCGCCGAGGTGCGCACGAAGTCCTGGTCGGATCCCGACGTCGCATCCTGGCGGTGCATGAAGCCGGCGATGACTCCGTTGAGCGAGCCCTCGGGGAAGTCGAGCTCACCCATCCGTGGCCACAGGTCATCGCGCTCGGGCCACAACAGGTACGCCGTCTTGAACCCGGGCAGCGGGTCGGCCACGAAGTTGATCGCATAGCGCCCGCTGAGCTGGTTGCCGCCGACGACGAACGCCGCAGAGCGTTCGCCTTGGCCGTCGTTGTACAGGTTCTTGATCAGCTGCCCGTTGCGCACCTCCATCACCGTCGACGGGTGATAGCGGCTGTTGCCGCCGCGCCCGCCGCGCGCCACCGGCTTGCCGTTGGTGTCCTCCCACCCGTCGCTGTAGGCGCGGATGAACGGGTAGCCCGGCACGGGTGCCTGGTCGTAGGTGCGCCACGAACCGAGCGGCGCCGGCACGTCGAAGTCGGTGGCGTGCACGAGCCCCCACTTCGAGCTGTCGACCCCGACGGTCCACGGTGCTACTGGCGGGGGGGGAACTGGAGGCGGCACGGTTGGGGGAACCACCGGTGGTGGTAGTGCGGGGATCGCGGCCATGTGCCCGAGCACGTTGAAGAGCTCGCTGACACCCTGCTGCACCTTGGACTCGGCAGCGGCCAGCATCGCTCGCAGCTCATCGTTGGTGGGCATTCATGCACCGCCGTCCATCGGGCCCGGCGCTTGCGTGTTGAGCGGCGTGGGGTTGACGACGGGGAGCAGACCGCGGTCGGCCTTGATGACCGTGGTGACGCGCCGCACGATGAGCACGGCGACGGCGAGCACGGCGAGGATCGGAGCGGCGATGCCGGCGACGTCTTCCCCGATGCCGGGGAACACCTCGGCGATCGAGTCGCGCACCTCGACGACGATGGCGGCAGCGAGCACCAGCCAGGTGGGGGCTGCGGTGAACAGCGTCTTGAGACGCTCGAGAGTCTCGTTCATCGGCGTGCGAACGGGATGAGGAGCACGACGAGGATCACGATCAACAACACCATGTTGATCGTCACCTTGTCGGCGAGGGTCAGTGCGAACATGTGTTCTCCTAACTATTCTGATGGGTCTAGGCGGTGGTGCAGCTCGATCACTGCCGGCAACGGCAGCGGCGAGGCGTCGAAGCGTTCGGTGGCCTTGTCCTCGGCCACGCCTTGGCGCTCCTCGACCTTGTCGAGGCGCTCGAGCACCGTGGTGAGCGTGCTGTTGATGCGCCTGAGCTCGTTCTGGTTCTGGATGTGGCGGTTGCTGTTCCACGTCTCGATCACCTCGACGCGCGCTGCGATGCCCTTCGCCGCTTCGACGTGCACCGCCTGATCCTCGCCGAGCTTCTTCACGCGATCGATGAGCGTCGGCTCGCCGGGATCCTGGTGGTTCACCGCCCGGTTGATGGCGCGCACGTCGTCGGCCATCGCCTTGGCGATGCGGAACACCGCCGCCACGAACGCCGTCAGGCCGGTGAGCCCACCGATCATCACGCCGAGCAGCACCGCCACGTCACCGGCGGTCATCGCAGGCTCCGACGCAGCGTCACCATGGCGGTCAACCCGAGCGAGTTGACCGAGGTGCGTGCCTCACGCTTGAACTTGGCGTCGACGTCCACCTTCAGCACCTCGTAGGACTCCACGAGCCCCGTCTGGGGCCAGTCGATGTCCTGTACCACCACCTGGGTCTGCGCAAGCGCCTCCAGGGAGCGCACGAGGGCCACGCCGGCACCGATCGTGCGACCGGTGCGCGCGCCGCTCGCCGCACGGATGTCGTCGCGGCAGTCGATGGGCAGCATCAGCAGCTGGTCGGCCAGGCCGAGGATGTGCACCTTCGACTGCACCATGGTGAGGCGCGCACCACCGCCGGTGAGCGTGACCTTCCACGACAGGTTGCTCGAGGTGACACCGAGCGTGGCCGTCTTGCGCACCGTGCCGTTGCCGGTCATCGTGCCGCCCGGCAAGGCGATGAACGACTGGCCGCGGTCGACGGAGTACTCGACGTCGATCTCGGCGTCGAGGGTCAGCGGCTCGGCCTGCAGCGTCACCTCCGACCACACCTTCTCGAGCGCCGAGGCGCCGTCGCGCACCGACGTCGTGAACCACCCGCTGTCGACGAGCTCGTCGTCCTCCACGTAGATGCCGAGGCCGCGCACGGCGAAGGCCAGCTTGCCCTGCCACAGCTCGCACGAGCTCACAGCGGAGCCGCCCGAGTCGATGGCCTCGAGGCCCTTGCACCACCCGCCGGTGGTGAGGTTGATGATGCCGACGCCCGAGGTGGTGCTCGACATCGCCGACCACCCCCAGTACACGAACGCACCGCGCGCCGTGAAGCCCGAGCCCACCCCGTCGACGACGGGGTCGAGCGGCTCGGCGAGGAGCACGGGGGTGATGGCACCCGAGTCGTTCGTCGGGCAGCGGTAGATGACGCCGAGGCCGTTGCGCGAGGCGCGCACCATCAGCTGGCCCTGGTACCAGAACAAGCCCCGAGGTGACTCACCGTTGGGGAGGTTCCACACCACCCGGGGCGCATCGCTCGAGCCGATCTGCCAGGCGTAGATGGCGCCGACGTTGCCGGCGTACACGGCGAAGTACAGGTAGGCGCCGCCCGGGGTGAGGGCGGTGATCGTCTGGCCCTCGGGCAGCGTCAGGTGCGTCGCCTCGACGGCGCCGGCATCGGTCAGCGTCTTCAGCACGTTCGGCGTGGTGCCGCTGCCGATGACCGCTGCGCAGATGCGCGACCCGGCCCAGCACACCTCGACGGCGTTCTCGGCACTCCATGCAGCGCCGGGGTCCGTCGTGGTCCCACGCCACACGCCGGTCCCGTCGGCGGCGTACCACTTGCTGCCGTCGGAGGTGAGGCTCGTGATCGTCCCCGCTGCAGCCACGGTGAGCGCCGTGGCGGCGCCGCCGAGCGTCGAGAGGTATGACAGCTGCTTGTCGCCCGTGACGGCGTACAGCGAGGCGCCTACGGGCGCCAGCTTCAGCCCGGCGTTGGTGGCGGTCAGCGCCTTGGTGGTGGTGGGCAGCAGGCCCACCACGCCGGGGGTGGTGAACGGGTCGACGCCGCGGCCGTCGCGGTAGCGCGTCGGCGAGCTCGAGGTGCGATCGCCCTCGGTCTGGCCGGCGCCGCCGGACAGGTCCGAGTCGGCGATGAACGTGTACCGCTCGATCGCCCCGTTGAGGGGCGTCTCGGCCGTGGCGAAGCGTGGCGCATCGAGGGCGACCGTCTGGCGCTTGTACTGCGCATCGCCCTCGGTGAGCAGCTGGTAGCCGACGCCGTTGATGGCCACGTCCCACAGCTTGCCGACGTCGGGGTTCACGATCGTCACCGACGGCACACCCTCGGCGAGGAAGGCCCGGGTGGTGGTGGCCACCTGGCTGTCGGTGTTGCGCACCGACACCTCGGCCACGTAGCTCGAGTTCCCCGACAGCGTGTAGTCGACGAGGTGCGACAGGTCGGTGCCGGTCATCCACCCCGAGTCGTCGAGCACCACGTCGAGTGGGGTGAGGAGGCGCACGCGCCACGCAGCCTGGGCGTAGCCCAAGCTGTCGCTGTAGGTCCACACCACCGTCACGTTGTCGTCGGTGGTCGACACGCCCGGCGCCGTGATGGCGAGGCTGATGACCGACCAGACGTGCGTGCCGGCGAGGGCCGTCGTGCCGAGGGCGGCGCCGCCCAGGTATCCGGTCACGAGCGCCGCCAAGCGGTGCCGCTCTGGCCGATGAGGCCCTTGTAGGCCTCGTCGTCCTGCTCGACGAGCGTGGGCACCTTCACGGTGGCGCCGTCGCCGACGTAGAACCCGGCCTCGGTGCCGCCGATGTGGCGCACCAGGCCCGAGGGGTACACGGCGAACCAGGCGTCGCCTGGCTGGCTGCCGATGATGATCAGGTAGGGCATCTCTCGCTCCTTCGGTGGCGGGGGCACCACAGGGTCGGGCTCTGGAATCTTGTCGTATCGCTCGAGGATGACCGAGCCACCACGGCCGTCCTTCACCCACCACTCGGCGTGCCAGTTCTCCTTCGGCACCGGGAAGGCGAAGCCGAAGCGTGCGGCGAGCGGGTGCAGGAGGCGTTCGATGCGTGGGTCGTCGTTGGTGGGCAGGTTCCAGTCCCAGTCCTCGGTGTGGCTGTACCCGTCGGCCTGCAACATGTGCTTCGAACCTTTGACCTGCCACTCACCGAGCTCGGGTGGGCACCACGCACCGAGGGCGTACGGGTTCGCTGCCTCGATGGCGCGCGCCGGCTTGCGACCGGCGAGGTAGTTCTTCCACTGCACGAAGAAGATCACCTGCTGCTCGCCGTCGCGCGTATCGGTCACGACCGATGGGCGCGGCAGCCCGAGCTCGCGCTCGACGGCATCGAAGAACGCTTCGCGCCGTGCGACGAGCTCGGGGTGCGAGCTCACACCAAACCCAGCCGCACGATGCGCAGAGCACCGCTGTTGTTGGTGATCGTGCTCGCTGCGAGCACAGCGATGTAGACCGTGTCGCCGGCACCGAGCACCAGCGTCCAGGTGCCGCCCTGTTGGCTCGACGAGTTGGCGAGGGCGAGCGGGTGAACGATCGCGCTGTTGACGACAGCGGCGATCTGACCCGTGGCCCCCGGGCCTGCCGCCGGCACGATCGTCGCATGGAAGACGTAGACGCCCGCCGCTGGAGCGGTCCAGTTGGTGAAGCTCGGCGCCGCCGAGCTCAGGTCGTCCTCCGATTCGGAGGTCCACGTCAGCGTGACGAACGAGCCGCCGGTGAGCGACACCGAGCCGCTCGCCCATCGTCCGGTCGACAGCACGGCCAGCTTGGCTGAGGTCACCGAACCGTCGGCCAGCTCGCTGGTGCCGACGGCGCCGGCACCGATCGCTGCAGCGTCGACGACGCCGGTGGCGAAAGCGTTGGCGTTGTTGATCGCACCGGCGGCGATCTTGCCGGCCACCACGGCGTTCGCTGCGATCTTCGCCGCAGCCACCGCACCGTCGACGAGGCGCGCCTCGGTCACCCACCCGTTCGCCTCGATCGTGTCGAGGCGTTCGACGTCGGTGTCGGTGATGCCGTGCACCCACGCCACGCCCGAGTTGTGCGAGCGCGCCGTCGTGCCCTCCTGGCCACGCAGCACCGTGGCCGTCGTCGCCGAGGCCGAGTGCGCCACGACGTGGATGATCTCGGGCGCACCGTTGACCCCTGCGGGGTCCAAGATGACGGCCATGACGTCGGGGTTCGACACGGCCGTCATGGCACTCAGCCCCGTCGACGAGAGCGCTGTGTCGGTGCTCGAGATGCCCGTGCCGAGCGTGCCCGAGATGAAGTTCTGATACTTGCGTGCCATGGTGATCAGCCTCGCTGGAAACGTCGGTAGACGATGGGTCGGGGAACGGTGATGGTGCGCTTGGCTTCGTCGATGCGACGGTAGACCTCTTGCCAGCGCAGGCGGACGAGGCCGATGTTGGAGCCCTGGCGGGCGCCCTGCTCGCCGCCCGACTCGACGAGCCGGTCGAGCTCGAGGCGTGACACCTCGCGGCCCGACAGCAGTCGCGCTGCGGCATACATGGGCGGGATGTCCTCAGCCCCGGCCGGGATCTGGATCGTTGCCGCCTCACCGTCGCCGGTCCAGGCGTAGCGGCACGTCATGGCCACCAGGAGGTCGTCGGTGGAGCTGATGGCAGCACCGACACGCAGGCCCATGCCCGAGCTCGTCACCGCCGTCGGGAGGTTGTCCTCGAAGCGCCACCCGGGGATGTCGACGATGCGCCCCGACGTGGGCGACTGGTAGCGCACCGACAGCACACGCATCACGTCCGGGTCGAGGGGGATGAGCTGCTGGCTGACGCCGGCCGAGGACTGGTCGGTGTTCATCACCTCGGAGCGGATCAGCGGGAGGTGCACGGGCGCCGGCCCGGTGAAGAACTGCTGCAGTGCACGCGTCGCGAGCGAGCGCGTCCAGTACGGGTTGACGAGCACCACGTCGGTGGTGGCGTGCGCTGCAGGGGTCGTCGACGAGTAGCCACGGATCACCGTGAACGTCGGGTTCGCATCGGACGTCTTCGCCGTGACCGCCATCAGCTCGGTGCCGACCTCGATGAGGTCGGACACCGCGACGAGCTCGTGGCCGACGAGGGTGAGCGACGTCTGGCTGTCGTCGACGGCCACGCCGAGCGCCGTCGGGCGTGGCTTCTCGAGCTCGTAGTAGAGCTCGTCGAGGGTCTGGTCGATCAGATCCCGCAGGACCAGGGTGGAGGTTGTCATGGGGTCATCCTGTGGTCCGTTGACGGGTGTTGCCGAGGAGCCGGTAGCGGCCGGCGAGGAGGCGCATCGCTTCGATGTCGGCCGCAGGGAAGCCTGCCCGCGCTGCGATGCTCTGCGCTTCGATGGTGACGTGGATGATCGGGATGTCGCCGTAGAGCCCGGTGTTGTCGATGCCGGCGGTCGCTGCGATCGCCGCCGGGGTGACGGTGGCCGTCGCCTGGAAGCCGACGAGCGAATGCGCCCCGACGGCGCAGGCGATGCTCGGCGGGGTGGGTCGGGCGTCGACGACGGTGGCGGTACCGATCGACACGCCGGGCAGTGCGGCCACGGCACCGATGGCGGTGGCCACCACGGTGGCCGCAGTGCCGCCACCGGTGAGGCTCACCGAGTCGACGTCGAGGTAGCCCGAGAAGTTGGCGCCTGCGTGGCGCAGCTCGAGCGTGTTCGCCCCGGCCGAGAGTGCCACGGTGATCGTGACGCTCGTGCCCCAGCTGTTCTGGGTGAACGCTGACGCCGACGCCGGCAGCGACAGGGTGCCCTGGCTGGTGCCGTTCACCCACACGGTGCGCGTCACCGCTTCGATGCAGCGGTAGCGGAACGTGATCGCATAGGTGCCCGCACCGTTCGGTGCGGTGAACGACCACGTCAGCTTCTCGCCGGTCTGGCCGTGGTAGCCGGCGTAGCCCGTGCCGGTGTAGCCCGGGTTCTCGGCCACGATGTGGATGGCGTAGGGGTCGCCCGGGTAGGCGGTGGTGAGCGAGGCGTCCTCGGCTTGCAGCGTGAGGCCACCGCCGGTCGGCTGGGCGGTGACGGTGACCGTCTGCGAGCTCGTCGACGAGCCGACGGCGTTCGTCGCCGTCAGCTGCACCACGTAGGTGCCCGGAGCGGTGTAGGTGTGGGTCGGGTTCTGCAAGGTCGACCCGGTCGGCCCAGCCCCCGAGGTGCACCCGCTGTGGGTGCCGTTGCTCGTGGGGAACGAACCCTCGCGCGTGTAGAAGAGCACGTTGAGGTCGCTGTACCCAGAGGCACCGTCGAGTGCCCCGCCGACCGCCGGGAAGACGTGCACCGGCATGTCGAACAGGTAGCGGCCCGCACCGTAGACCGCATACGTGTCGGAGCCCGGGGCGGCGCGCGTGCTCATGAACGGGTTGCCGCTGTCGTTGACGTAGCCCGCTTCGCTCGTGATGTACACCGGGTTCGACATCTCGCCGTAGGCGTCGCACAACGACGGCGGGAAAATCTTCAGCATGTAGTCCTTGCCGGAATCGAGCCCGGTGATCGACCAGTCGCCGTTGACGTCGGTGGTGTCGATCATCACCTCGGTGCCGTCGGCGCCACCGAGGGTGTCGAGCACCGGGATGCGCGGCCAGCCGCTGCAGAGGATGTTCACCGCCTTGACGACCACCCCTTCGAGGGGTTGACCGTCGCGCAGGATGCGGCCACTGAAGTGGCCGGCCGAGTTGAGCCCTGGCTCGGGGAGGTCGACGCCCGTCCCGTCGCCGAACGCCCACTCCCACGACGTCGGCACACCGGCCGAGGCGTCGGAGAAGGTGACGGCCTGGCCGACGGTGATCGAGCTCGGCGAGTAGGTGAAGCTCGCCGTCGGTGCGACGCTGCCGCTCGAGAGATCCTCGGCGTCGATGTTCGCTGCGATCCAGGCGCGCGCCGTCGACGCTGCAGCGGCCGGCGCACCCGAGTGGTCCGCCGACACGTTGGTGCGATCGATGCTCGTGCCCGCTGCGACCGCCCGGTTGTAGTAGGCGTCGTTGGCCACGTAGCCGCCGTCGATGCCGGCGCTCGCCGGCATCAGCAGCACCTTCGACGACCGCACGTAGCCGAACGAGTTGGTGCGCAGCGCCGTCGCCCACGCCGTCACGCTCGTCGGGTTCGTGATGAACCCGCCGGGCAGCGACTCGACGTCGAAGTTGTCGTAGATGCCGGCGCTGATGTTGCTCGCGATCGAACCGTTGAAGATGCTCGCGAGGTTCAGTGTGCGGCCCTCGTACCAGGCGCCCATGCAGATGCCCTGGCAGTAGCCCGCAGCCCAGCCCTGGTTGTAGTACCCCGACACGAAGTTCTCGGGGTGCACGGCGTCGACAGCGACGGCGAGCATGTTGTGCAGGTCGCCGTAGCCCTGCTTGTGGAGCTCGCCTGCAGCGAGAGCGGTGGCACCACCCTGGCTCCAGCCCCACGCAGCGACGTGGCCCGAGATCGACGTGAGCGAGGCGGTGGCGCGCACCGCATCGATGACGCCGCGGCCCGCACTGTTGCGGTTGATGTACGGGTTCGGCTTCGTGTTGCCGGTCGACGAGTCGTTAAGCCCTTCGTTGTCGACGCACACCACCACGTAGCCCGACGAGATCAACGTCGAGATGTCACCGCCGACCGAGTCGGCCTGGATCCCGCCGCCCGACTCGAGGCCGTCGGCGGCGTGGCAGATCGCGATCACGTTGCGACCGTTCGCCGGCGCCGAACCACCCGGCACGATGATGACGGCGCGTGCGTTGATCACCGTGCCGTCAATGCCGAGCATGCGGTAGATGACGTTGGTGATGGTGCCGCCGTAGCCGGTGCCACCACTCGAGCTCGACACGACGGAACCGGCACCCGAGCCGGGGCCGGTGTAGGGGTGCGAGCCTGTCGGCGGTGTCGTCGCCGAAGGCTCGGCGAAGCCGTGCGCCCACCCGGTGGTGCGCGCCGGGCGGTAGTCGCCGAACATGTCGGGCCAGCGCGACAAGATGTCGTACTCGGCCTGGGTGAGCACCGTCGTCTCGACGGCGCCGCTGCCGCCCTCGGGGCGCCACTGGTCGGCGAGCTCGAGCGTGCGCGGTGCGAGCGTCGGCGTCGTGTCCTTGAAGTAGTTCTTGCCTTCACCGGTGCGGTTGCGCACCGACCCGTCGTTGCTGCCGAAGTACGAGCCGGCGAGTGCGGTGTTGTCGCCGACGTAGGAGCCGATGAAGCGCCCACCGAAGTCGGACGAGGTGTGGAAGTACGACGAGACGATCTGGCCGTTCGCATAGCGCCCCGAGTCGGGGCAGATGACGTTGCAGTTCAGCTTGCTGAGGCTGCCGCCGACGGCGCACTCGCCGCCGCGCGAGCCCGGCTCGACCTGCCACATGTTGTCGGCACAGGTGTTGAACGCATGCCACACGTTCGTCGACCACGGGCTGTGCGTGCCGCGCCCGCCGTTGTCGACGCACAGGTTGCCGGCCACCACGACGAGCCCACGGTGGTCGTTGCTGTAGCCGTTCTGGCTGTTGAAGAAGTCGTCGATGATGATGCCGTTGCCGTCGGTGTTGGCCGTGCTCGTGTTGTTGTAGTTGTGGAAGCAGCGGTTCCCGATGACGTTGATGTGCGGGCCCGGGTTGTTGTCGGCCTGGCGGCACTCGTACATCGAAATGCCCGAGCCCGCGTTGAAGAACCAACGCCCGCACTCTTCGACGGTGTTGTAGCAAATGTCGATGTAGTCGCTGACGAGGTTCTGCGACGGCACGCCGATGCCTGCCTCGCAGCCTTTCAAGCAGTAGTTCTTCCACACCGACACGTAGGTGGCGCCGCCGTAGATCAGGATGCACTTCTGGTACACGAACGAGCCGGTGTCGCCGTTGCCGGTGATGTGGAACCCGTAGACCCCGATGCCTCGGCCGCTGATGGCGATGCCGTCGTTGCTGTTGCAGACGATCGTTGCGCCTTCGATGTTCTGGGCCATCACGAGCAGGCGCGAGTTCAGTGCGTAGGTGCCCGAGATGACCTGACCCGACGGGTACACCCCGTCGGCGCACCACACGATGCCGCCGGCCGACCCGAGGGCGGACTGGGCTGCGCTGATGGTGCGCTTCGGTGACCCGGCCGTGCCGGCGTTCGAGTCGCTGCCCGTCGAAGGGTTCACGTACTGCCGGCCGGGGCCCGGCGGGTAGAAGGTCTGGAAGAGGGTCGCGAAATCAACGGCCACGGTGGCGCACCTCGGGGAGTGTGGCGTCGGTGTTGACGCGAAGGCGGGTCCAGTCTTGGCGCCGCAGCGCCTGGATGCGCGGCAACGTCGGGAACCCGGCGATGGCAGCGATCGCTTCGACCACCACGGTGGTCGGGATGTCGACGGTGGCGCCGAAGCCGACGGTGCAGGCGATGGCCTGCACGACGACGGTGGCGCTCGGCGAAGGGACGTCGACGGTGGGTGCCGGCACGGTGACGACGGCGGCGATGGCCACCACGGTGACGGTGGCCGAGCGGGTGATCGTCGGGGCGGGTACCCCAACTGTGGCAGCGATCGCGGCCGGGGTGACGACCGCATTCCCCAAGCTGAGGTAGATGCGCCCTGCATGCATCTGCCGGGTGGCGCGGTTGGTGAGGCCGGTCGGCATCATCCGGCCCGACACAGAGGCCCGGAACGGGCTCGTGCGCACGATGGTGGGTGTAGGTACCCCAGCGGTCGCTGCGATCGCAGCAGCGGCCACCGTGGCGCTCCTGGTGACCGTCGGGGCCGGCACGGCAGCGGTGGCAGCCACCGCAGCGACGGTGACCGTCGCAGAGCGGGTCACGGTCGGGGTTGGCACCCCCGCCGTCGCGGCGATCGCTGCAGCACTCACCGTGGCATCCCCGCCCACCGTGACGGTGGGGGTGGGGACCGAGGCCGTCGCTGCGATGGCTGCCGCAGCGACGGTAGCTGAGCGCGCGATGGTGGGCGTGGGAACGCCCGCCACCGCAGCGATCGCCGTGGCCACCACGGTGGCCGAGCGGACGATGGTCGGGGTCGGCACCGCAGCGGTGGCTGCGATGGCCGCAGCTGGCACCGTGGCACTGCGCACGATCGTCGGCGCCGGGAGGGCGGCGGTCGCAGCGATCGCCGTGGCAGCGACCGTGGCGGTGCGCGTGATCGTCGGCGTGGGCACCGAGGCCGTGGCGGCGATCGCCGCCGCACTCACCGTGGCGTCGGAGCCGCCACCGGCCGCAGCGATCTCGACGACGGCGCCGAAGTTGAAGTAGCACGTCGCCGTCGAAGCCACCGTCGTCTGGGTGGTGCTCGTGCGGTAGGCGGTGCGGATCGACTCGTAGGGGCCGGCCGCTGAACCGATGCTCGTGAACGACGTCGGCGTCGACGGGATCGAGCCCGCATCGGACGTGCCGGCGAAGCCGGCGAGGAGCAGGTTGTCGGTGTCCGCCGCACTGCCGAGCGTCACCGTGGTGGTGCGCGAGATGTTGGTGCCCGGCGTGGCGTAGTTGTTGTCCTCGTTCTCGGCGGCGGACTGCACGATCGGGGTCGTGGTGTCGTGGCCGGTGACGTCGAAGACCGACATCGAGATCCAGCCGGTGCTCGAGCCCGAGTAGGGGTCGACGGTCACCGTCATCGCCGACGGGCTGCCGCCCACCTGAGCGGTCCAGCACACGATCGTGCCGTAGTACGCGGCGCTGAGCGACGGTGACTCGACCCGCTTCGTGAAGGTCAGGCCACCGGTGTTCGAGATCGACCACGAGGGCACCTCGGCGGTGCCCGCAGCGTTGCCCTCGACCTGTGCGAACACGACCAGCAGCGAGTTGGCTGCCGGCGTGAACGACGCCGATGCACGCGTCGCCGCATCGGTGGTGCCGCCCGTCGAAGTGGCGCGGTGGGTGACGGCGAAGGCCATGGCCTACGCCAGTTCGTTACGGGTGTAGGTCGTCCCATCGTCGGAGTGGGTGTGCGACGCCTGCACGGTCGTGCCGTCGTCCTGGTAGAGCGTCACGCTCGAGGACGTGGTCAGCATCTTGTTGCGCGACATGGCCAGCAGGTGCGAGAGGAGCTCCTCGATGCCGTTGAAGCCGTCGCTGAACCCGGGCACGCCCGACAGCTGCTTGATCTCGTAGGGCTTGATGACGATGATCGTCGGCGGGTTCGTGCCGTCGGTGCACTTGATCACCAACGTCTCGCAGTTCATGTCGGTCGAGCTGAGATCGACGTACCACACGCCGCTCGAGGTGGCGATCTGCGTGGCCGTCGTCGCGCCGGCCGAAGGGTTGCCGAACGTGCCGGCGTCCTTCGAGATCGTCACCGTCATCGTGCCCGTGGTGACGAGTGCGCCGGCCGAGGTGAACATCGGGAACGTCTCGCGATAGGCGCGGTTGCGCACCGGCATCGGCTGTGCGTCTGAAGCTGCCATGTCACCAACGTCCTTTGCCTGTTACGCCGCCCCACCGCTTGGTGATCGGATAGCCCGACTGCTCACTGATCTCGATGCCGACCGCACCGTTGTTGAACGACCCGAGGTTCGACCACGAGTTGTTCTGCGCCGCCGAGGCCAGATCCTCGGCGTGCTCGACGCGCCACGAGGTGTCGAGTGCGAACGCACCGAGCATCGTGAACCCGCTCGGCACATCGATGGCGCCAGAGCCGCCATCGATGCACGAGGCGAACACCATCGAGCTCGCCGCCGGTGCGCTATCGAAGTTCAGCGCCAGCGTCGAACCCGTGCCCACGTTCGTCTTCGACTGCGCCACTGCGTTCTGGCCCGACACCTCGATGAACTCGGCGAACATGCTCATCGAAACGCTGCCGGCGCGCCGCGTGCAGGTGACGGTGCCAGTGCCAGGCGACGCCCCACATACCGAGACGGCGATGCGCCCGACGAAGAAGTTGCCGAAGCCGTCGTCGGTGGCGGTGAAGCTGTAGGTGGTCCATGCCCCCTGCCCACTGAAGGTCGACGACATCGTGAGCGACGGCGTCGCATCGCGCGTGTACTCGTCGAACAACACCACCAGCAGCGAGCCGGCGGCGGGCGAGAACGAATCGGAGACGAGCGTGTCGGTGGCCTGCACGGCCAGCGACAACGACTTCGTGCCCCGGTTCGTCCTCGAGAGCGCCATGGCTCAGGGGGTGATGTCGATGTAGAACAACCCGGTGGCAGCGAGCTGGACGGTGAACGTGCCCGACGTGGTGCTGTAGTCGGCGCCGAAGTTCACGAGGCCGATCACGTTCTTGCCCGCCAGCGTGTCGTCGTAGACGAGCATGCCGCGCGCCGTGATCGTGCTCGAGGTCCAGTTCGGATCCGTCGACACGTCGAACATCAGGGTGCCCGTGGGCGACTCCGTGAAGCTCTTCGTGGCGAGCGTGGCGCCACCGGCGGTGTAGCCGGTGCCGGTCACCTCGTTGCTCGTGTACGGCGCCGACGAGTAGGCGGTGTCGGTCGAGAAGTTCGGCGTGACCGAGTTGGTGTAGAGCGCACCCTTGATGGTGTCGCCCACGAGGTTCAGTGCGAGCTGCGTCGCATCGAACACGTCGAGGAAGGTGGGCACGAAGAGGCCGCTTGCGGTGATGGCCATGGGTCAGTCCTCCGACTGCGAGAAGGCCTTGACCCGGATGGGCCGCGGCTGGGGTGTGGCGTCGACTCGGCCGTCCCAGTGGTCGGTGTGATGACCGCCCACCTGGCCGGCGCGCTTGCCCTCTTCGATCAACGTCGGGCGGACGCGGGACGTGCCGCGGTGTCGGAGAGCGAACCGAGCACGCTCTCCGACACCGACACGCTTCTGGAACTCGGTGCGCGAGTCCCCGTTCATCACGCCGTGGTGTCGGGCGTGCGCTGGTAGTGCGGGGGCCGCACGGTGACGACGACGTTGTCGGCGGTCACGGTGCCGGCGGTGACGATCACCGCACGCATGTACTTCTTGTTGCAGTACACGTTCATGCGCTGGGTGGCGGTCGCCGCCTGGCTGATCTGCGCGAAGCGCCCGAGCTTCACGACGCCCGAACCGAAGTTCGACACGTCGCTGCCCTGGATCTCGATGTCGCAGGTGTGGGTGCCGGTCATGGTGCCCGGGTCGGCTTCGACCTGGACGTCACCGGGCCAGCCGACGTACTGGCCGGTGCCCGTGGTCGTGGTCGCCGACGTGATCGCTGCAGAGTGCAGCACGACGGCGAGCGAGTCGGATGCGAGGGTTCCTGGCATTTCGTTCTCCTTCTACGAGGTGGTGTTCGGAGCTCGAGAGCTCAGGCGTTCGCGATGCCCTGCAGGCGCACGATGGAGTAGGGCGACCAGATCGCGATGCCTGGGTAGCACTCGACGCGGCCGAGGTGGCCGGGGGCGGCTTCGGTTTCACCGAAGTCGCGCACCGAGAAGGAGCCGCCGGCTCCGAGGAGCAGCGACACCTTGTCCTCGCCGAAGGCGACGAAGTACATGCTCGAGCGCACCGCCGAGCCGCCACGCGTCTCGTCGTAGCCGAGGATGGCGGTGCCGTTGATGTCGTCGCCGATGATGCGCATGCCGACGCCGTTGTACATGTTGACCTTGCGGCCGAACACGTCGGTGCCGACGTCGATCAACGACACGCCGGTGACGGCGGTGCGGGCCAGCGACGTGACCTTGCGACGGTGCGTGCGGTTGCACAGGATCGCATCGGGCATCGACTGGTCGCGCAACAGGTCGAAGGCGATGTCCATGTCGTCGAGGGTGAGGGTGCCACCGTCGGCGTGGTTGTTGTTCGCCGCAACGGTGAGGCCGAAGCCCTCGGTGATGAGCTGGTTGACGCCCTTGAACTTGTTCGAGGTGCCGTCGGCGTCGAAGAAGTCGGCGTCGAAGGTGCGGCTCATCGCCTTCGCGAACTTGGCGTACTGGCGGGCCTTCTCGTCCCACTCGTTGCCCATCGTGTTGATGATGAAGTTGTCGATGAAGACCTCACCACCGAGGATCGTGACGCCCCAGAAGTGCTCGAGGTCCGAGCCCCACGAGCGGCTGTAGGTGGCGTTCACCTGGCGGTAGGCCGGCGTGGGCAGATCGCCCTCGACGCGGTGCTTGATGGCGTTGCCCTTGATCGTGATCACGGGCAGCATCTCGAGCAGGGGGCTCTCTTGGATGAGCGTCTCGACGACGCCATCGTGGAGCAGGTCGGAGCCACTCTTGGCGGCTTCGAGAAGGGTCAACGAACCCGACGGCATGATGTCTCCTGGGAGGGGCTGAGCCCCTCGAGGAGGGGCGGGCTACTTGCGCTTGTTGCCTTGCGCCTTCAGGCCCTCGAGCATCTTCTGACGCGCCGAGAGGCCATCGGGGTTGACGATCGGCGGGGGGGTTCCCACCGCTGCGCCCGTGGCCCTCGCGCGGTTTGTCGCTGCGGCGTCGGGGTGCGTCGTCGGCTTGCCCTGCACGAACTCGGTGACCATCCGCTCGAGCTCCTGGCCCTGGTATCCCTGGGCCGTGAACCGCTCGGTGGCGAGGTTCGTGAGGTCGGAGAGCCGGGCTGTGTGCAGCTCGTCGGCCTTGGCCTCGAGCTGGTCCAGCGCCACACCCTTGAGATCCTCGGGTTTCAGCGTCCCGCTGTAGCCCTTGGTGGCGATGATCTTCTCGGCCTTGAGGCCCAGGAGCTCGTCGCGCATCGTGCGGTTCTCGGAGAGGGTGTTCTCCAGCTGTGTGCGGAGCTGGCCCCCTGTCGCATTGGGATCAATGTCGGCAGTCATGGTGCGCTCCACTCCCCGAGGTCAACGCCGCTCGACCCGGGGGTCCGTCGAGCAGGTGACGCGCAACATACATGCAGGCTGCATGCATCGTCAAGCACCTCACGTCGGGCGGTACCTTGCGGGCAGTTGCTGGTTGGTGGGACTCGAGCCCACGAGAGCGGTAGAGGCTGAACAGCCCCCAAGACCAAGGGGAGCCGTGGAACACGGCGCCAGCAACCAGGTCACGTCAGGGCGAGCCCTCGCTGGCGCAGCCGGCCGGCGGCGTCGAAGCCGAACTCGCCGCTGTTGTTGGCCTTGCCGAACGCCGCCTCCTGGGCGGCAGCCTGGCCGAGCACCGCCATCTCGGCGCCGCTGCGGAGGAACTGGGCGTTCTCCCACTCGGCCTGGCCGAACTGCTGGCCGATGCGCGACGTCATGCCCTGGATCTTGCCCAGCTGCGAGCTGAACGACCCGTACACGTCGAGCGCCTTGGCGCGATCGATGCCCGCCTTGCGGAACGCCTCGATGCGCTGCGCATCGGGCAGAGCGAAGCCCTGCTCGGTGGCAGCCGAGCCGATGAGGGCGTACTCGAACGCACGCATCAGATCGTTGAGCGGCAAGAAGTTGCCGCCCGACGGATCACCACCGTGGTAGAGCAGATCGGTCATCTGGCGCGCAGCGTCCGGGTTGATCGACTGCACGCGACGGATCGCCTCGTCGGTGGCCACGCCTTGGTCGCGCAGTGCGAGCAGCTGGTCGGTGACGTTCTGCAGACCCACCTCGGTGGCGCGCGTGATCCACATGTCGTAGGTGAGGTTCGTGGCCGAGCTCTGCTGCGTGTACTGCGCATCGAGCTGGCTCTTCTTCGTGGGGTCGACGGCGTACTCGTAGAGGTCGTCGTCGCTGAGCCGCATGCCGGCATAGACGTAGAACGCCGAGCGCACCGAGCCACCGTCGCGCTTGATGGTGTCGTACACCTGCAGGCGCTTCTCCATCTCGTCAGGCGACACCTCGTTCTCGATGAGCCCTTGGATCTGCGCTGCGCTCGTGACGCGCTTGCCGGTGTAGTTGAAGATCAACGTCGAGTAGGCATCCTTCACGTTGAGGTACTGGCCCTCGTTGAAACGCAGCGTGCCGTCGGGGCGCTTGATGCCGGCGAACATCGTCGACCACTGCGTGGTCTGGCGCACGAGGCCGATGAGGGCGTCGTCGGTGTAGCCGTCCTGCACCCACCCCACGATCTCGTTGCCGATGCCGAGATCGCGCAGCCACGGGAACGCTGCGTAGACCTTGTCGAGTGCGTTGACCGGCATCAGACCATCCCCATCTGCTGACCAATGCGCGACACGCTGCCGGCGAGTTGGTCCTGTGCGTTCTTGGTTTCCATCCACTCGGGCCGCTTGCGCAGCTCGACCTCGAAGTCAGCGAGGTTGACACCTCGCTGCATCGCCGACTGCACCAACGGGTTGAACACCGTGGCGTCGGACTTCTCGAGCAGCCGTGAGTACGACGACATCCACGACTGGGCGTAGTCGACCGTGGCGAGCTCGCGCGGCTTGTTCGGATACAGGGCCATCGCCTGATCCTTCATGAGCTCTTCGAAGTCCACCTCGGACTTGTTGCGCGTCACGATGTCGTTCGACCACGCCTTCAGCGACTCGTCGGTGAGACGCACGCCCCACCGCTCGGCCTGCTGGCGCAGCTGGCCGGTGAGGTCGGTGATCTCCTGGCCGCGACGTCGACGGTTCTCGTCCTCGGAGCGCAGCGTGCGCGACCACGGCGACTCGGGGTCGCCGGCTGCCTGGCGACGCATCGCATCGATGACGGCGCCGTAGCCGAGCTGGCCCGAGGCGACGTCGTTCGCCCACCCGTCGATCATGCTGTCGTCGGGGTAGCGACCGAACGTCTCGAGGTACGACTCGCGCAGCTTCGCCTTGGTGTCGTCGACCTCGCGCTTGCGATCGGCCTCGCCCATGTCGTTCCAGGTGCGCTGCTTCTCGGTGCGCTGCTGGTACCACTTCGTGCCCTGCAGGAGCGCACGGAACTCCGTCTCCGACATCGTCGGGCGCTGCATGCGGGTGACGATGATCTTCTGGATCTCGGCGTCGTTGCGAGCGTCGGGGTTGCCCAACACCTTGAGCGCCGACTCCCAGAACGCAGCCATCGACCCGAAGCCGTTCTGCGCCGAGGTGAGCACCTCGGTCTTGCCGCCGCCGATCATGTTCTGCAGCGACAAGATGTCGACGCCGCCGAAGTAGCGGGCGCCTTCTTCTTGGAAGCCGGCGAGGTCGTAGTCGCCGTAGTTCGCCGGGTCGCCCAGGTCGAACGTCATGTACCAGTTGCCGAGCTTGTAGATGACCCACTTGTGGCCATCGTCGTCGGTGATGAGGGTGCCGTCTTTGGGCAGTGCTTGGGGCATCAGGTCATCTCATTCGCGATGTTCATGGAACGGTAGAACTGCTCGAGGAACGAGCTGTTCTCCCAGCTCTTCTTGTCGGCGTTGATCACCGCAGCGGTGAGGTTCGCATCGTTGTTGCGCAGACCGGCCTGGATGGCCGCTCCTGGTGCCTGCATGCCGCCGAGCATGGCTTGGCCGGTGCGTTCGAACTGGGCGCTGTAGTCGGCGTCCGACATGCCCGACGGGCGGTTGCCGTAGAGCTGGCTGTAGATGTCGGTGCCGCGCAACGCAGCGGTCGCTGCTGCCTGCGGATCGAAATCGGTCTTCGAGTACTGCGAGCTGATGTACTGGCCGGCGATCTGTTCGACGAGCGCACCGAGCTCGTCGCCGTTGGGGTCGGCGTGGAACATCGAGCGGTACAGCTCCTGCATGCCCTGGGTGATCTTCTCGCGATCGGGCTGGATGATCGTCGGGCCCTTCGCAGCCTTGTTGGCTTCGCTGCGCATCTGGTAGCGGCCGAGGCCGTCGCGCACGATGCCGACGTCGGCGGGGTCGAGCCCGCCGAACACGAGCGAGGCGTTGTAGAGATCCTCGTCGGTGAGCTCGAGCCCACGCGCCATCTTGCGACCGAGATCGGCGTTGTGCACGGCCACGATCGCAGCGAGCGAGTTCTCGTCGCCGAACTCGGCGAGGTAGGCGTCGAGCTTCGGCTTGAGCTCTTCGTACATGCGCTCGCGCTTGAGGTCCGACATCATCGCCGCATCGCTGTCGGTGGCGTTCTTCGCATCCCACAGGGCCTGTTTGTAGGCGGCGTCGTTGGTGGTCCAGAAGTCGTCGTCGACGTACTTCTCGGGGTTGTTCCACATGTCCTGATAGATCGACGTGAAGCTCACCGAGTCGGCCGAGGTGGGGATCTGGCCACCGGTGCGCGGTTGGTACACCGGGTTGAGCGTGCCGTCGGGCAGGAAGCGCGGCGGCATCTTGCCCATCTTCTGGAGCTGGTTGCGGGCGAAGTTGCGACGCACCGAGCCCGGGTCGGCAGCGCGACCGCTCGCGGCGTTGCTGTTCCACACCGCCTCGGCGTCGTCGGTTTCGGACCAATCGGTGATCGTCGGCTCTTGGTTCGCATCGAAGACACCGAGCGTGTAGGCGAACAGCCCGTAGATGTTCTCGAAGCCCATCTTGCCGGCGAAGCGTTCGCTCGAGTCGACGACCGTGCGCGTCGCCGCACGGCCGTAGTCGCCGAAGCCGGGGATCTTCGTCCGCAGCGCCTCGTCGGTGCCGGCGCGCACCATCACCTGCTTGCCGGTGAACGGGTCGGTGTAGGCGTTGTAGGAGCCGACGGCGTAGCCGTTGCGCTTGGCCTTCGTCTCATCGGCGATCTTCAGGAACTCCTGGTCGCCGCGCGCCAGGTTGAACATCACCGAGTACGGCAGATCACTGCCCATGCGTGCGGCCGCAGCGCGCTGGATGGCGTCGAGCCCGGCCTCGTCGACGCCGAGCTGTTGCATCAGCCGATCCTTGAGCTCGGCCTCGTTGCCCGCAGCGAGCTTGCCTGCTGCGAGATCGGCGATCGAGTTCTCCGACTGGCCGGGGTTCTGCTGCAGGTACCGGTTGATGCGCTCCTGCTGCTCGGGCGTGCGAGCGTTCGCCGGGGTCTGCTGTGCTTCGACGAGCAGACGCGCCGACTGGGCGTCCTGGTCGGCCGTCTCGTCGGACTTGCCCGCAGCGGTGGTGGCGTTGCGCACCGTCGACGCAGCGCGCGCTTGCGCTGCGATCGCTGGTGCTGCAGCGATGACCTTCTTGACGTCGACCTTCGGTGCGACACGGCCCGTGGTGTTGGGCGACACCATGCGCTGACGCTGGTACTCGTCGATGAGCTGCCCGCCGGCAGCGTCGTCGAGGCGCGTCAGCGTGTCGGGGTCGATGCCATCGGCGATCTGCTTGGCGTGCGCCTCGTTGATGCCGCCCTTCTTCAGCCGGGCCAGGAGCTCGTCTTTGGTCATCGCAGTTCCTTCTCGATCGGGCCGAAGAGCCGTTGGTAGTAGGCCCGGTAGATGGTCTGGAAGCCCGGGGTCTGTCGTGCCTTGCTGATGGCGGTGCGCCGGATCGTGTCGAACTGCTCGGCGGTGAGCTGCTCTGTTTCCGTCTCCACATTGAAGCCGAGCACGCCCGACAGGAAGTCGAGTTGGGAGGCGAAGTCGGCGGCGTTCGCCTCGACGTCGTCCTGGGGGCTGTTGATGATCTTGCGCAGCTCGCTGTTGCGTTCGACGGCGCGCAGCGTCGACTCTTCCTTGCTGCGCCGCCACGCCGGGTACTTCGTCTCGAGGGCGTAGCGCTGGTCTTGAATCAGCTGCTTCACCTCGAACAGGGCCGAGCCCTGTTCGGCGCGCATCACCTTGGAGTACTCGAGCCCGTTGGAGCGCAGCATCTCGTTGATGCTGTCGTTGAGCTTGCCGTGCTCGGCCCAACCGCGATCGATCTCGGTCTGCTTCGAGATGTGCTCTTCGCTGCCGAACGTGTGGAGCTGCTCGACGAGCACCTCCTGGTACATGTCCTCGGCTTCGCGCCAGATCGGCAGGAGCCGCTGCACCTTGCCCTTGTACGACTGCCAGTTGTCGAAGCCCGACTCGGTGTTGACGTGCATGCCCTGGGGGAGGAAGGCGTTGGCCACCGCATCGTGCGCCTCGTTGACACCGTCGAGGCGCTTGAACGCCTCGTAGGTGGCACGGTTGACGCCACCGAACTCGCCGGGCGTGATGCCGTAGGCGAACGGGTTGAACTTGCGCACCTGCGACAGGATCGGCAGGTGTGCGCGCCACCGCTCGGGGAGGTCGTAGCGCTCGTTGAGCGCGTCCCACACCTTGATCGAGTCGTGCATCAGCGTGACGCGGCCCATGTCCTGGGCGGCGAAGCGGGCCATGTTGCCGACGAGGTGCTTCTGGAAGCTGAACGGGAAGAAGACGAAGTTGACCGAGCTCTCGAGTCCGCTGCGTCGCATGCCGAACAGGAACGCCTTCTCGACGGCGGCGACCGCCGACACCTCGTCCATGCCTTGGCGCGTGAGCTGACCGAACGCTGCGGCGTGCCACTCGGTGGGGCTGAAGCCCATGATGCCGCGGTCGCTGAACCAGTCCTGCATGGAGTCGAGCGTGTCGTGGTCCCAGATGTGCCCGCTCGCCTCGCGCCAGTGGCGCGTCGCATCGTCGGCGGTGAGCCCCGGGTAGTCGCGCAGGAGGCGCTGCATGGGGCGTGCGGTGACCGGCAGCGTGACCCCCGGTGGGAGGTCGGCCATGACGGCCTGCGTGATGCCCTCGGTGTAGCGCTGGGCGTCCCAGATCGGGTTGAGGGCGAAGCGCAGACGGTCGCGCGTGACGCGCGCCGTGCGGCCGAGCCGCGAGTACTCGGCCCAGCCCTTGTTGTCGAGGAAGTGGATGGCCTTGGAGGCGCCACGCTTCGCACCGGTGCCGGCGAGGAGGCCGGCCCCGAGGGCGATGCCGATGCGCTGGTTCTGGTCTTCGACGCCCGCACCCATCGCGACCGACTGGGCCTGGAAGGCGGCGTAGGCGCGGATGACGTTGCGCGGGTTGACGATGCGCGGCCCCATGACGGCGCCGGTGGCTGCGCCCACGGCGCCAGCGACGAAGGGGTTGTCGCCACCCATCTGCTCGTTGGACTGCAGGGCGATGCCGGTGCCGGCGATCGCGTAGGCGAGCCGGTGCTTGTTGGCGAAGTCCATCTCGCGGAACGCCTGCAGCGGCTGGGCCAGCGTGGCCGTCACCGGGCGGATCGCCTTCGGGCCGACGCCGGCCGTGCGCGCCCACGCAGCGAAGTCCGTCTCGGCGGTGTGACCCGACAGCGCCTTGAGGCCCCCACGGAGCCAGCTGTTGGACACCATGGCGTCCTCGAGGGTGAGGAGGCCCCGATACTCCCAGCCGGTGTTCTGGGCCCGCAGGAGGGCCCCCACGACGGCCTTGATGCCGGCGTCGCTGAGTCCTTCGCCGAGAGCGGCACGGATCTGCTTCTCGCTCATGCGGTACGGCGACGACGGCATGCCGGTGAGGCCGGCGCGGCCGAACAGCGACGTGAGGAACCCGGCCTGCGACTGCACGCGCGCCGCCTCGTTGTTCGCTTCGACGATGCGGCGAGCCTCGGCCTGCAAGTCCTTCCACAGCGACTGCACGCCGACGTTGGTCGGGTCGTTGATGATGTCGACGCCACGAGGCCCGATGTCGACGCCGTTGTCGAGCTGGCGCTTCAGCACCGCCGGGATGAGCCGGTCGAAGCGGTCGCGTCGCATCTGCGCCTGCACCGTGTGAAACGAACGATCGTGGCCGACGAAGGTGCCGAGGCTCTTGCGTGCGAGGTCGAGGCGCTTGATCTCGGGCAACGGCCCGGCGAGGTCCATGATGTCGGTGGGCACCGTGAAGTCGGAACCGAACACCGGCTTGTAGCCGGCGGCGTCGAGGCGGGCGGCGAGCTCGGGGTCGACGACGACGTCCTTGGCCACGAACTCGATGCGCTCCTGCAGCTTCTTGACCTTCTCGTCGAGCGTGTACTGCTGCGGCCCGTTCCACTTCTCGACACCGGCGCGGCTCCAGAACGTGTCGTTGTTCTGGAGCTCGTCGAGCTTGCGGGTGAGGAAGCCGTGAGCGTCCATGTGGTCGACGCCGTTGCGCGCCGTCCACGTCACCGTCTCGGCCCACTGCGTGGCCACGCTGCGCAACCCACCGATCGACGGCGTGTCCTTGATCCACGCCTTGATGTCGTTCGCATCGAGATCGGCAACGGCCTTGCCGACCGAGTTGGCGTAGTCGCCGAGGCCTTGGCCCCACCGCTCGGTGTTGAGCGGCAGGCCGGTCACGCCGACGTCGTTCATGCCGATCGCCACCTGGCGCGCCTTCAGCCAGTTGATCTGATCGATGTACGCCTCGATGGCGCCGGCCGTGACCGCATCCTTGCGCGCCACCGTCAGCCGACCGCGGCCCTCCTGCATCTGGGCCTTGGTGCGATCGAACCACTCGAGCGGCCGGCCGGTGAACTTCGGGTTGTTGATCATGTCGCCGAGGTCGTCCATCAGCAGCGGGTGAGCGAACTCACCGGTGCGGATGTCCTGCACCGAGCGCAGCACGGCGCCGTCGGGTGCGAAGGCGGTCGCATCCTCGAGCTGACGCATGCTCGATTCGAAGGCGTCCCAGTTGTCGATCGTCGGCCAGGCGTCGCCGATCTCGCGCGCCAGATCCTCTGGCTCGAGCCCTTCCATCAGATCCTTGAACGTGCCCTGGCGGACCTTGGCGTGCTGCTCGAGGTCGGTCTTGGCGCGAGCGCGCAGCGCGAGCCCTTCGGGCGTCTCCTCGTGGATCTCAGCGAGGTCGTCCCAAATCTTCTTACGTCGCGCTGCAGCGGCGGTGGGTGCCTCGTCGACGGCGGCGATCTTCGAGGCGAGCGCACGGTAGGCGTCGCGCCCGAACTCGGTGTCGAGATCGAAGTCGGCGCCGCGCGCCTGGTTGAGTGCCGACATGCGGAACGCACGAAACGCCCGCTCGTAGGCGGGCCCGTGCACCTCGCCGATGGCGAGCGCCGCTTCCTTGCGGGCGTAGCTGTTGAGTGCGGCGTTGTACTGCAGCCAGTTGACGACCTTGCCGGCGCGCCACTCGTCGCCACCGCCGTAGATGTCGATGAGCGCCTGCTTGCCCTTGCCGGCGCGCACGCTGCTGAGGATCTCGTCGGCGCGCTTCGGGTTGGTGGCACGGATCTGCTCGGCGGCAGCGGTGACGAAGCTGACGGCGTTGTAGCGGTCGTTGGTGGTGCCCACGACGGCGTCGAGCATGCGGTTGGTGCCCGACTTCAGCGGGCCCACGATCGAGCCTTGCTTGAAGATGTTGGTCGGCGACAACGCCACCTCGGCGACGCTGTACGCAGCCATCGACCACGGGTTGTCGATCTTGCGGTTCCACCAGTCGTCGAACGTCGCCGCGCGCTGCTCGGTGGTCCCACCGGTTTCACCGGTGAGCCCGATGCCGAGCTGACGATCGGGCAGCAGGAACTCTTCGACGCGGCCGGCGAAGCCGACCTTCATGCCCGACTGCACCGCCTTCTTCATGAGCACCGTCGAGCTCAGCTGGCGCCACTTCTCGAGGCCGGCGCCGAGCTGGCCGGCGATGCCGCCGGCCTTCTGCAGGCGGGTGGCGATGAGCGACGCCTGCTGCATGCGCTTCACCTCAGCGGCGACGTCGAACGCACGCGCACCGGTGCCGAGGATGCGTGCCCCGGTGGTAGGCAGACCGGTGACGCCAGCGAACATCGAGATGCCGCGCCCCGCCTGTGCGGCGGCGTTCAACCGCGAGCCCATGCCGACAGCGCGGCCGTAGGTGACGACGCCGCTGACGCCGGTGAAGAGCAGGGCGGTGTTGATGATCGGGAAGGCGACGTCGTCGATGGGTCCGGTGACCGCATCGATGAAGTCGCGCGGCGACGTCTTGTTCTGCCACCAGCGGCGCCACTTGTTGCCCCATTGCTCCGTCTCGCTCGCCACCTGCTTGAAGTCGGGGATGAAGTCGAGCTGCGTGGCCAAGCCGATGAGGCCCGTCGGTGACGCCCACTTGTTGAGCAGACCCATGACGCCGTCGTCGCCCGAGATCGGCATGCCGAGGGGACGGTCACCGGCGAGCACCTCGCGGAACTGCTCGTTCATGAGCTCGCTGCGCACGCCGTTCCACTGGCGACCCCACGAGCCGTCGAGTGGGGTGTCGGCGGGGATGAGGCCGCGCTTGATCGCTTCGGCCTTCATCGACACGACGCTGTCGGTGGCGAGGCGCTTCGGCCCGCTGATGCCGGCGAGCTTCGTGAAGGCGGTCTGGAACGTGGACGAGAAGTCGTCCTCGGGTGCGAACAGCACGTTCGGCGGCGCCTGCGGCAGCGGCGACGACACCGCTTGCGCGACCTGCGTGTTGGTGGCGTTGGTGAACGCCGTCGTGTCGACCGACGGCGGTGCGATCGTGGTGGTGGTCTGCGCAGCGATGTCCGATGCGAGGCCGGTGATGAACTCGTTGATCGGTGACGCACCGAACCCGCCGTAGCTGGCGAGGTCGAGCTTGACGACGTCGGGCAGCGCCGGCAGTGCCCACAGCTGCGTCGAGTTGTTGATCGACTGCAGCTTCGCCTCGATGCCGCCGGTGTCGAGGGTGAGGTTCGGCCGCGCCAGGTCGACGGTGGCCAGATCCGGCACCGAGAAGTTCTCGAGCATGCTCATGTGCGCTTCCATTCGGTTGCTCGCATCGGGCCGTCGAAGCCGACGCGACGCAGGAGCTCGTAGACGTGGCGACCGTACACAGCGTCCGCTTCACCGAGCTCGTTGGTGTGCGGGATCATCTGGGTGACGTTGCGCCAAATCTCTTTCTTCGTGTCGGGGTCGACCTTGATCTCGCCCTTCTTGTCGCCCGTCATGTGGAACTCGGGCTCTTTGCCGGCGCGCACGCGCACGATGCGCGTCGGGTCGACACCCGGGATCGTGTCGGTGCCGATCGCGATCTGCGGCTGGGTGCCGTCGTCGGGGATGTAGACGGCGAACTCCTTCGGCTTCTTCCACGTCGACCACTTGCCTTCGGCGTCGCGGGTGCGCACCTCGTAGAGGCCGAACGGTGAACGCACCTCGATGTCGGACCATGCGTCGTCGGTCGGCTTGACGCCGCGCACCTCGAGCCCTTCGATCGGCGGCACGGTGGCCCACGGGTCGATGGTGTGCATCGGTGCGCCCGGCTGCAGGCCGGTGGTGAACGCCGGCGTGACGAAGCTGGCCATCTCCTCGGGCAGGTACACCTTGCGGCTGTTCGACCAGAACTGGTCGCCTGCCGTGTTGAGGTTCACGAGCACGCGGCCCTGGGCGTCTTTGAAGTGGTGCTCGTACACCGCCGTGGTGCCCGGCGGTGCCGAGATGTCGTTGTCGACGTAGTAGCGCGAGTCGAGGATCTCCTCTTGGAAGATGCGCTTGTAGTTGGCGACACCGTCCTCGTTCTTGATGAGCATCCACTGCGCTGCAGCCTGCAGATCGTCGTTGGTTTCGAAGCGCAGGATCGCCGCCTGGCGCGCCTCTTCGGGATCCCACAGCGGCACCATGGCGCCCGCCTTGTCGGGCGTGAGCGGTGGGCGCGTGATGCCGATGTAGGGATCGGTCAACGTGATCTCGGCCTTGATGCCGGCAGCGGTGAGCTCGGCGTGCACCTGTCGCATCGCAGCGACACCGAACTGGTCGCCTGCGTTCATCGACGCCACCGTCGACACCCACATGTGGTTGCCGTCGAGGCCGAGCGTGTTCGGTGCGTTCGTCGGGAAGAACGCTGCGCCGGTGTCGTCGCGCAGCTCGGGCTTCGCGCGGTGCACCGTCGACTCGGTGAGCTTGTCGAGGATGGCGCGAGCATCGGGCACGGGCGCCGGGAACGACGGCGCCATCACCTGCTCGTTGGGGCCCTCGTCGAACTCGAGCTTGCCCATGATCGGGTAGCGGGCGTTGAGTGCGCCCGACACGACGGGGCGCGTGTCGGGCGACAGGATCTTCATCGTGCCGTCGGGTGCCATGTGCACGTCGATCTCGCGCAGCGGCGAGTCGGCACGCTTGCGCGTCTCCGGGTTCGGATCGGCGAACCAGTCGACGACCTTCGTGTAGAAGCGGCCGTAGTTGGTGCCCTGGTCGAGAGCGTCGACGCCGTGCCACGGCAGCCGGTCGGCGTTGCCGGTGATGAGATCCCACACACTGTGGTCCCAGATGAGGTCGGGGCCGGCGCCTTCGGTGTAGCCGGCGAGCACCGTGTTCGGCGACGGGCGCGTCATGCCCGCCTCCCAGCGGCGCGTGCCGCGTGCACGGTTGAGGTTCGTGTTCATCGACTCGGGCACGTCGAAGCCCTGCGGGATCTCGCCCGTCTCGAACTTCACCTGGCCCTGCATGCGGTACTGCACCCACGTCGCTGCCTGCAGCTCCTCGGGCAGCAGGTGGCGCCCGAGAGCGGGCACCACGCCGAGCTCAAGCGAAGCGTTGCGATACGCCTGAGCGAGCGAATCGAACACGTCCTTCTGTGCCGACAGGAACGTGTCGGGCAGGACGCTGAAACCCATGGCGATCTTGAACGCCTGGCGGTCGACGACGACGGGGAGCTCGCCGCGCAGCGACTTCATCACCTCGGCATCGGTGAGGCCCTCGCGGAAGATGCCGCCACCGTGCATCAGCTTGGCCATGTACTCGCCTTGGCCGAGCAGATCCTCTTCGTCGCTGCGTGCGATCGCATGCGTGAACGACGGCACCTTCAGCTGCTGGTCCGGGTTGTTGGAGCGCATGGCGAAGAGCTCGTCGGGATCGGCGCCCTCCTCGAACAGCTTCTTCATGCCGGCGGTCTTGAGGCCCGCCGGCAACCCGCTCTTGGTGGGTGCGGTGCGCGTCGTGCCCTTCGTGAAGATGCCCCACGGATCCTTGGCCTTCGACACCAGCACGGCCTGCACGGCCGAGGCGAGCGGGATCATCTGACCCTTGCCGTCGGAGTAGTCACCGCGCGCCATCGCCGCCCACAGGCGCGTGATCTCGGAGCCGTCGTCGGTCTGGCCCTTCTTCGCCTTGATCCCGGCGTCCTTCATCTCGCGCTCGATCGCAGCGCGGATCTTCGGCGGGATCTCGCCCTGCAGCGGCGACTTGAACTTGCCCGCCTCGAGATCCTTGAGGGCGCGTGCGAACGCTTCGGCCTTCGGCACGTTCGCATCCCACGGCTGGCCCGGCGACATGATCGCCGTGAGCACGATGAAGCGCTCGGCGTCCATGCCGACGCGCGCTGCGGCTTCGCCGGTCGACACGCGCGCCTGCGGGTACCAGTCGCGGAAGTACTCCATGGTGTGCTCGTCGACGAACTTCTTCGTGAAGTTCGTGATGTTCGAGGTGAGCACCGGGACCATGGCGGTGGGGTCACCGGCGAACAGCGCACTGATGCGCCGGTTCGTTTCCTTCCACGTCATCTGATCGATGGAGGCGGCGTCGAACTGCTTGTAGCGCACGCCGACGACAGGCTCGGCGCCTTCGAGGTTCACCTTCGTGATGTGGGCGAGCGGGGTGCCGGTGAGCTCGGGCGAGTCGAGGAACCACACGGCATCAGCGAACTGCTCCATGACGTCGGAGAGCACCTCTGTCTCCTTCGGCATAAGCGGCTCGCCGTTGCGCAGCTTCTCCCACGCCTGCGTGGCCAAGCGCCCCTTCTTGTGCTTCTGCGTGCTTGCCAACACGCCCTTCTCGATGGCGGCGTTGAAGCGCGACAGCTCGAAGCCGGCGATGACGATCTGGGCGCGCTCGGCATCCTCGCCAGCCATGCCGACCACGCCGGCTGCGCGGTAGTGCGTGGTGTTCGCCCAACGCGGCCCCATGGCGCGCACGAACCCGTCGGCCTGGGCGAGGCCGACCGGGTCGTCGGTGCGCACGAGGGTGCGAGCGTGGCGGGCGTAGCCGGTGAGCGGATCCGGTGACGCCTCGAGGAAGGCGTGCGTGTCGCGGTAGCGGATCATGCCGTTGGCGGCGTGACTGCTCCAGATCGACACGGGCTGGTTCGCTGCAGCGAGCTCCGAGATCGTCTTCTGCACCGGCAGCATCTGCGTGCCGGTCTGGCGCATGCCGGCGATCTGCTCGACCGCTTGGGGCAGCGGCTCGGGGCGGAACATGCGCTGCACACCGAGCGCCTGGTCGGCGGCGAGCGCATCGGCGCGTGCGTTTTGTGCGGCGTCGAGCGCCTCGCGCACCTTCTTCGACATGCGGCCGGTGCCGGCCAGCACGCCCATGGCGCTCGCTGCGCCACCGAAGCCGAACAGGGTCGCGAGGCCGAGGCCGCGCTCCTCCTTCGACTGGCGATAGCCCGACACCGGGTCGGCCCCGGTGGCCATGCCGATCGTCGACGACACGTCACCGACAGCGCCGAACTGCACGGCCGTGTTGACGGCCTTGCCCACGTTGGTGGGCGCAGCACGCAGCGCACCACCGATGCCTTGCTCGCGCGCAGCGGCGGCTTCCTCGTCGGTGCCGCCGACGAGGTTCTTGAGATCCTCGAGGATGCCCATCAGCCCACCAGAATGCGGATCATCATGCGCGCCCACTCGCGCGTCTCTTCGCTGCGCGACGGGTCGTTGGCGAGGGCGTCGAGGATCATGATGCGCTGCTGCTGGCCGGTCATCGTCGACGGCTGCGGCGTGTTCGACGGCATGGCCGTACCCGGCTCGAGGGGCCGGGTGGTGGGCTGGGTGAACAGCGACGCCGGCAGGCCTTCGATGGGCGACTGCCCGCCGTCGGGCGGGCGCGGTGGCGTGGTGCCCATGGGCGCCGGTGCGGGCTCGGTGTTGGGCCCCGAGCCGATCGGCGCCGACGGTGACGGCAGCTGCGCCTTCAGGCGCGCCAGGTCGGCACCTTCGCCGTAGGTGCCAGAGGCCGGCTGGTTCACCGAGCTCGGGGTCTTCTCAGGGATGTCCATCAGTCGTCGTCTCCGAACTGGGTGGTTTCGCTGTTGGCGTAGAGCTCGACCTCGATGAGGTCGACGTCCTCACCGTCTCGAGCGCGCGCCAGTGCGGAGCGCAGGTCGCTCGCGGAGATCACCCACCACGAGTCCGACTCGGCGTCGTCGGGGCCGATGCGATGCAGATCGGCCATCACCGGCCACCGCCGGTCTGGGCCATGAGCGAGGCGTTGCGGTCACCGGCGATGAGGCGCGCCGACAGCTGCGAGGGGTCGGGCGCCGGGGGCGGTGTGGGCCCTGCGGGGGCGCCGGGGGGCGCACCGGGGGGCGTGCCCATCGGCATGCCCGGCATGAGGCCGGCGGGGCCGGCGCCGGGGATGCCCGGCTGCATCTGCGCCTTCTTCGGTGCGATGACGAACTCCTCGTAGAGGGCGACCATGTCGTCGCCTTTCTGGCGACGCTTCAGGATCTCGACGAGTTGGTCGTCGGGCAGTGCGCCGGTCTGTGAGTCCTGCAGGATCTTGGCGAACAGCACGCCGGCCAGCTTCTCGGTGTCGATGCGGGCGCGCTCGCGAGCAAGGTCGGTGACGCCTTCGATCGACTCCTGCACGAGCTCCTGGCTGATGAGCCCGTTCTGGGCGTATTGGATCGCGAGCACGGCGCTCTCGCTCGAGGTGCGGCCGAGGCCGATGCCGTACTCGGCACGCATGCGGTTCTTCAGTTCGATGTCGGCGGTGTCGTACTCCTCGAGGAAGTTCTGGTTGCGCAGCACGCCGCTGATGGTCTTCTTGCCCGGGAGGAGCTTCACGTCGAGCTCGAGGGCGATCTGCAGCGCCTGGTCGAACATGCGCGACAGCAGCAGGTGGTAGGTGCGGATGGCGGTGTTCATCATGCCGGCAGCCGACTCGAGGAACTTCGCCGAGGCGATCGACTGGCTGATCTCGCCGGGGCGCGACTGCGGCCAGCGCGCGCCGAGGTGCATGCCCGTCTCGAGCTGCTGCAGGTCGCGCTGCACGTTCAGCGAGCTCGAGGCCGGCGGCACGCGACCGATGGCCCCGTTGGGGCCGACCTCGATGAAGCTGCCACCACCGAAGGACACCTCGCCCATCGGGTCGCGCACCCAGATGTCGGAGTACACCGACTGGTCGGCGTAGTCGAGCGCCAGCGAGCTCAGCCGTACGTGAGCACGCTGGAGGTCAAGCACCTGATCGAACTGACCGCGGAACTCGTCGTCGGTGATTCGGGCACCGAGCACCACGGGCACGACACCGAGACGGTTGGGTATGCGCTCGAGGGCGACGGGGGTGTAGCGGACGCTGGAGCCGGCGGCAGTGGCGCCGCTGTTGGCCATGAGGGCGGCGAGGACGTACTCGTCTTCGTCGAACCACTCGACGAGCGTGACCTTCGTTTGGTTCGTGATGCGCTGATGGCTGCGGCCCTCCTTCGACAGGTACCACCCGGCGAGGATGGTCATGTGCTCGGCGCACAGCGAGCTGAGGTAGACGTCGCGCGTGAACATGCAGCGCCGCACCTTGTCGCCTGCGTGATAGCCCGGCTCGGGGAAGCAGGTGCGCGGGTCGCGCGTCTCGAGCAGCGGGATGCGCTGCTCGAAGTCGGGCCAGATCACCCAGCACCCGAGGCCGTACTGGGCCATGTTGCGCACCGTGTGCGGGATCAACAGGTCGGCGCCCCAGGCGGTCATGTACGCCATGCCGATGCGTTCCATGATGCCGGCACGCTTGCGCTGCAGGTCGCTGTTGAGGTGCGGGGTGCAGCGCACCGTCGGCACCAGCGACGCCGCTTCGGCGGTGTCGGAGAGTGCCGTCTCGATGAAGTTCGGCGAGGCGTTGAGTGCGGTCTGCTCGTCGGCGTCGAACACGTCGTACGTGCCGGCCACCACGCGATCGATCTCTTCGTAGCGCGCCGCTCGATCGTTGAATCGCGAACGCCAGTCGGTCCAGAGCCCGGGGAGCTCCACGAGGTCAAGCAAGATCGTCACCTTCCACGTAGCCCGCCACGTTGATGAGGGGCGTCTTGATGGGTTGCAGAGGCATCGGCGTGCCGTGGCCGGTGAGCCGGCCGACGACGCGACGGTTGCGCAACACGCGCGTCGGCAGCTGGTCGTGCAGCCCGACACGCTCGACCTTGCCTTCGGCGAAGTCGACGATGCGACGGTTGCGCTTGATGCGGTTCGGCCAGCGATCGGTGCGCTGGTCGAACAGCGGCATAGCAGCGCGCCGCAGGATGTCGCGCACGCCGAGCTCGGCGAACCACAGCGACATGACACGATCCTGCTTGACGCCGATGGGGAACGTGTAGAGCTCGTCGATGAGCGGCTGCATGATGCGCCGGCTCGGTTCGTTCGCCCACGGGATCGAGATCATGCCGCTCGAGAACAGCGGTGCGATCGACTCGACACCGACCTGCGGATCCCACTTGTTGGAGGTGGTGACGTGGCCTTCGACGCGCGTGCCGCGCTGGGCGAGGGGCCGCGTGATGTCCTCGTTGAACTGCACGAGGTTCGACTGCACGGCGTTGTTCTCGACGCGCCAGGCGTAGATCGGGTAGCGATCGGACCAGTCGAAGATGAGCGCCTTGAGCTCGGGGGCGCGCATACCTTGGGTGGCCTGATGGTCGACGATGAAACGCATGCCCGTCTCAAGGTCCACGCCGTAGAGAAGCGCCGAGGTGACGCCACCGCCGGCCCCACCACCTGCTGGATCCAGGCCGGCGATCAACCGCCACTTCGGGTCGAACTGCCCAACGCCGCGCAGATGATCGAAGCATGGCTCGACGTTCTCTGGGGTGAAGCTGGCACCGAAGCCTGGGAGCTCGTGGTTCATGTAGACGAGGGCGAAGTCCCGGGCGGACATCTCGCCGCGGTGCACCATGGCCTGCTCGTATGGGAAGTGCTCTGGCCACAGGGTGAGTTGCTGTTCGTCGTCGATGATGAGCGGGTAGCGCACCCAGGTGTAGCCGACCCGCTTCGCGAGGTGGCTGTAGATGTCGCCGCCGTGCACACGGGTGCCGACCCAGCCGGCCTTGCCGGCCTTGCCGATGCGTGACAGCGCCTCCTTGTCGATCCACTCGAGCATCTTCACGACGTTCTCGGGGTTCGACTGGTTGGCCACCGTGGCGATGTCGTCGAAGACGATGTCGTCGGCGCGCCGGCCGTAGATTTGGCCACCGACGCCGAGGGCGATGACGGTCGGATCCTTCTGGGCCGAGGTGCGCCCGGCGACGTACATGGCCGACTGGTTCCAGCGCTCGCCCTTCTCGCCGGTGCGGAACGGGCCCCAGTCGTCGATGAGGTTGCGCTCGCAGTTGGCGTAGAGCTCGCTGTTGGTCAGCAGGTCTTGGATGCCGACCATGAGCGTGCGGGCGAAGTCGATCGACTTCGACACGATGATGCGCCGGTAGTTCGGGTTCTGGGCGATGCGCTCGACGGTGTTGCGGATCGTGATGACGGTCGACTTGGCGTGGTACGGCGGCAGGTTGAAGCCGAGGCGCTTGATGTCGGGGTCGTTCATGGCGCGACGCATCTCGCTGTGGAACGGCGGGCTGTCGTGGTGCACGAGGCAGTCGGGGCAGTCGCTGAGGCCGTTGAAGTAGATGCGGTCGAACTCGTCGCCGACCGGCACGCGGCGGCGCTCGTTGGTGACGGTGGGGCCGACGTAGGCGCCGGCCGTGTCCTCGTCGAGCTCCTTCTCGAGCTCCTCGAGCTCCTCCCACTCGTCGAGCTCGTCGACGACGTCGGGCACGACGGCGAGCTTGGGCACCAGCTGCAGGTTGTGGAACTCGTCGACCTGTGGGGCGGGCTCCTTCTTGGCCCAGCCGCCGGCCGGCAGGTCGGGCGGGCGGTAGTCCGGGTTGAGGGCCTGGCGGCGCTTGATCTCCTCTTCGCACCGCTGCTGGATGGTGCGCCGGCTGACGCCGTAGAGCTGCTGGGCGCGCAGCTTCGACTCGCCCTGGTCGAGCACGGCCGAGACGGCGCCTTTGATGGCGTCGGCCTTCGTCCAGGTGCGGACGTGCTTGAGCTCGGCGGGGCCGACCCGGTAGCTGCCGGTCAGCTTCTTGGTCACCACGGGCTTGATCCATGCAGCATGCATGGATTGTCGCAGATCAGGGCCCCAACGCAAAGGAGGCTCCCGAAGGAGCCTCCTTCACGACACATCCCTGGGGCCCGCTTTGGGCCCGGCGATGTTCTAGCGCTTCTTCGCCGCTCGCGCCGGCTTGGCCGGTGCTCGAGCGGGCTCGCCCTCGGCCTTGGCCTGATCCTCGAGGGAGGGGCCGAGGCGCTGCACGTCGTCGAGGGGGATGTTGGCGTTCGGGCTCATCGCCGGCTGCATCGGGTTCGACGACGGCGGCTCGGGCTTGGTGGTCACGGTGGACACGGGTTCGTCAGGCATCGGGCCAGCGTAGAACGCCGAGGGCCGACCCGCTAGGGTCGGCCCTGTCTCAGCGTCGCAGCCGAGACGATACCTCACGAGGAGTCTCGATGGCGTTCCCGGCCAAGTTCCCCGGCCAATGCGTCGTGTGCAAAGGGCGCTTCCGTGCCGGCGACCCGATCGACGGTCGCCCGCGCGCCTGGCTGCACGTCACCTGCGTCTCGCTCGAGCTGCCCGACGACGAGCCCGAGCTCGACGATGACGACGGCTACGTGCGCTGCGTGTACTGCCGGCTGATCATGTGCGACTTCGACGAGCGGCCGGTGGTCCGCACCGGCTGGGGCGGCTGGGGCCATGCGGCCTGCAACGAGCAGTGGCTCGACTGGCGGCAGGCCAACCCTCGAGACGATCGGGATCCTGCGGACTTCCCGATCGACGACTGGGCCTGGGTGGGTCGCGAATAGTTCAAGTGCCCTTGAGGGTTGCACGCCGGTGGGGCCGGCGTGCCATGATCACGACGTACGCCATCCTTGCCGGGGGGAACGATCCCGGCCGCTCGGAAGACACCTGCACTCGATCGCCCCCCGGCCCAACCGGGGCCCCGGCACGGCAGCGACCGTAACCGCCACGGGGCAAGGGGCTTGCAGTCGAGGGTTGAGGACTCCGTGGTGAGGCCCGCCGGAAACGGCGGGCGCTCGGCGTGCCTGGAGCCAACAGGGTGAGGCTCAAGAAACAAACAACCCGGCTATGGGGAGGGCATGGCGCTGCGCGCCCGTGGGGGGTAGCGCCCCCCCATGCTCGCCCCCCACCGGGGGGCTGCGCTCGAGACACCGACGATGGTCGGTGTCTGCAGTGCCGGCAGGAACCGGAACGGTTCCAGCCGTCCCACGGCGGATCCGGGCCGGAACGCCCGGAATCCGCACGATCCCCGGCGGAACGCCGGCATATGGCCCCGCCGCTACGGCAGTCGGTGCATACCGACTGCGCCAGCACCCCTCCCTTGGGTGCTCGGCGGCGGGCTTACGCACCCCCCCTGCGGGGGGGGTGCTCCACCCCTCGGGGTGAGGTGCCTCACCCATCTGCGTGGCCGAGCTGGGGACAGCGAGGGCCACAGCTGACGCTGGGCCCCCATCGTCGAGCGGCTCGGCGCAGCCGAGCACCACCACGCTGGCCGTGCAGGCCTGTGGCCTGCTCGGTACGCACAGCACGGCGCATGGCGCACCACGAGGTGCGCACGGCGCTCGACCTGCAGGT
>Ga0181352_1000039_pt1 | contig 50847 bp, 59 predicted proteins | sample Fa13VDMLBSN_FD_130103 | JGI IMG/M metagenome (GOLD analysis project Ga0181352, IMG submission 130103) | Freshwater viral communities from Lake Michigan, USA - Fa13.VD.MLB.S.N | ecosystem: Environmental > Aquatic > Freshwater > Lake | place: USA: Michigan | collected 2013-09-23 | reverse complement strand
GTTGCCGATAGGTACTGGTGTTACTCTTAAGTTAGTACCTATGAGTTCAAAGCTCCATTCAGGTAAACGTACATCATTTGACATCTCTAACTCCTGAATTCTTTGAATATCCCAGAAAACAGGATAGTAAGTTACACTGTTATTTCCGCCATATCCCATACCTCCATATCCGCCCCAATCCCCAGGCCATGCACCTGATCCTCCTAGCTGGGGGTAATAAGCTCCATAACCGTATCCGTAAATTGCAGGGGGAGCTTGATACATTACCCTTTGAATAATAATTCTATCTCCAGGATCCATACTTTGGGATGCAACTGCCCAATCGTATACATTGTAATTTTGTTGCCCTGATATCAATTCTAATGAACCGCTTTTCCAACTTACAAATCCTCCTACTCCTGCTACTTGTCCGTAAGTTTCTGCTATATTAACAAGATTAGTCAGGTTTGGTGAAACTACAGTATTATTAAGTAGGGAAGAAGTTGGCTGCCCTTCGAGGGTTAAATAGTTATCTTTGATTTTTAATTGATAGAGCTCTTCAGCATAAATTGAAACTGCTTCTTCAAAGCATGCATAAATTGATCCAGACTGTAATTCGACGTCAAGTACAGGGTATCCTAACTTCCAGGCTACGTAATTTGCAACTTTAGGGCCATCAGATTGATATACTGTATTATTATCGTAGAAGCCGAAAGGAGTACTTCCTGATATTGGTCCTGGATTCCCGTTGTAAATTATAGGATTTGCCATATTATTTAGTCTCTATGATCTGTGTATATTTTTAAAATGTCTTCAACGATCGGGTCACGGTGATTTGTTTTCAAAGTCACGACTGAAAAGCCTTCTACACTTGTCAAATTATTACAAATAAATCCAAAACCTGATAATCTCTTATCTTTTAAGTCAATCTGAGCAGTATCCCCGCATATTATCATTTTTGAGCCTTCACATATTCTACCCAAGATTAACTCCATTTGCCTATGTGTAATATTTTGACCTTCATCAACTACTACACAACAATTCGTTAAATTTCTACCTCTCATAAAGGCTACAGGAATGACTTCAATCCTACCTTCTATGATTTCTTTATCGATCTTCTCCTTGCTATACAGCCTATACATGTTGTCATATATTGCTGCTGTGTAAGGAGCAAGTTTTGCATCTTTATCCCCAGGCATAAAACCTAATTCTTCTCCTGCAGTCACGGCTGGTCTTGTTAAAATTACCTTTTCAACCTGACCTGTAAAGAGCAAATCAAGAGCAGCTTGTGCTGCTACCATCGATTTACCAGATCCTGCACCTCCTCTCAAAACTGTTATCTTATTCCCGAGAATCTGTGCTTTTGCAGATTTCTGTTCTTCGTTAAGTGTAACCTGGAATTTGATTGGATTCTTAAGTTTTCTCTTCTTTGTAACTGTTGTCTGAACCATGTATACCTATTTGATATAAATAGTGAGGCTTTCCAAATAAAATTCACAGTGTTAAATCTTATAACCTCTTGATATAGATACAAATAAAAAAACCGGCCTTTTTAGGGGCCGGTTTGTATTTTCGCTATCTAAGTACCTTAGCTAGCTTGAGCTACGTTCAAATTAGCAACATATACCTTACCGTAGTACTCAGGACGGATCATCTTCTTAGCGTAACGAGTCATGATACCTTTACGTGGAGTGAAGGTATTTGGATCGTACACTAGAGGTGTCATGATTAACGGTACGTATGGAGCGTAAACGGCACCACACTCTAGGAATTGGTTACCACGGAAGCCCATAAGGATTGTGTTCTCAGTCATGTAAGGATTCTTGTAAACCTTGTAACGACTGTTAAGAGCTCCAATCTTCTGAACACCGAACGCATACTTCATAGTATCTGCAGCTCCGTCTGTGTCAGCAGCAAATCCTGGGATAGACTCAAGAATTGTAGCTACAGTTGGAGAACATACTAAGAAGTTAGCACCACCACGAAGAGTTAACTGATGGATCTTATTAGATACAGCCTGAAGCTTGATACCCAAAGTTTGGAACCAAGACATTTGGTTGTAATAAGCACCAGCAGTATTGCTTACGTAAGCAGTACCTGCGTCGTTGATTTGGTTACCGATTTGTGCAGACCAGTTAGCAACTGTTTGTGCATTCTCGATAAGCATATCTAGGATTTCAAGGTCGATCTCAAGAGAGATATACTCAGAAAGCATACCAGTCAATTCAGCTTCAGCATCAAGAGAATGATAAGCATTCAAATCTTGAGCGAATTCTGGAGTCCATTGAGCTTTCAACTTACGAGTCTTAGCAGAAATGGTCTCTGACTTCATCTGTACGTTAATCTCAGGGATAACGATAGATGCAGGATCAGCAGCGTTCGGGTTAGAGAACGGAGTAGGTGTATCAGTTGGTGCATCTTCGAAATCACCACGAGTTTGGAAATTGGTTTGCTTGTTATACCATACCCAGATTGATCCAGTTACAGCATCAACAGCAGCTGCGTTTGAACCGCTTACATAGAACAAGATGTTACCGCCGGAAAGGGCAGTAAACTCATTGATCAAAGTTGCAGGGGTAACAACAGCTCCGCTACCACTTAATTCGAAAGCACGGATACCGTTAAGGTCTGGAGTGCTCAAAGAAGCAGTAGGAACGGCGATTTGAATCATTTTGCCGTCAACGATAGACTGAGAATAGTCTTGGTTAAAGTTAACTTGCTCGAAATTAGCAGCAGTAGTAACTACAGTTCCAGCAGATGCAGAGAACTGGTTAATAGAATAGCCATAACGACCAGTTCCATAAAGACCACCTTGTGCTAAGTTACCAAATCCACTAGTTGGAGTTTGGTTTAAAGTACCATAAACTGACTGTCCTTTTACGAAAGGCAGAGGTACGTTGTTACCGTACTGGAAATCTAAGTAGAATACTAGACCAGCAGGAAGATTCATTGGCTGTACGCTAACGAATTCTTTAGATGCAATTTGTCCGAAGATCTTACGTACAAGTGGAAGAGCGACACCAGCCCACTGCTCACCATTACCAGGAGTAAAGGTAGCACCGTTGGTAACACCACCACCAGTTGTAGAAGATTCGAGTACGAGCTGCTTAGCTTGGTTTTCAAGAATTACGGCCATATTAGTGCGGTCGTAGTCTTTCAAACCCTCAAGAAGGCCTGATTTAGCCCACTTCTTAGCAAGCTTCTGGCTAACGCCCAACTGGTCGTTGTAAGGGTTAGCGCTTTCTAGAAGAGAATTAACTAAGTTTGACATTTTGTGAAATTAAAATTTGGTTAAAAATTGATTATTTTATTCCAGCAAGCACTTGCCATCTTGATACGAAGGCATCTGCTTCTACAATTGGGCGAGCTGGAGCGTTACCAATTGGTTTTGATGCGAAACCTACAGATTCTTTGAGTGAAGATTTCTTGCTCTCTACGCTTAAAGACTCAAGTAAAGTCTTGTAAGTATTTTCAACTTCTTTAACAGAGATTGCTCTATCAAAGGCGTTGATTACTTTAGTTTTCTGTGCTTCAGAAAGATTCTTAGCTTTGAAAACTTTGTTTACGTAAAGAAGTTTAGCGCTGAAAAGATTTATTTCATTCAATTCAGTCTTAAGAGCTTTGATAGTCTTAACAGCCTCGTTAAGCTCTTTCTTCATCTCTTCAACTTTTGCAACGTGAGCAAGATTACCAGTTCCACCGGGGATGTCACCAGCTTCTGCTCCTTCTTCCATTGCCCCTTTACCTTCTTCTTTTTCAAGTTCGGCAAGAATTTCGTCAAGAGAAATTTCTCCTGCTTCCATTTCTTCACCACCACCTAAATCAGCGGCAAGATCAGTACCAGCATCAAGAGCTCCACCACCACCTTGAAGTTGCATAAATACATCACGGATGATGTCTTTAAGCTCTCCTACAGTAATGTCAACAACTTCTTGTTCTTCTGTACCTTCACCAGCTTCGATGTCTTTTGTAAGGTCTTCGCCAGCTTCTTCAGCTTCGTCGTCCTCTTCTTCTTTTTCATCATCTTCAGCTTCGTGAAGTTTGTGATCGCCATGAGATACTTTGGCTTTTTCATCATAACCAGTTTCGCGTGTAGCGGCTTTTCCATCGTAGCCATCAGATTTAACATGCTTTTCTTCAAGCGTGTCATCTCCTTCTTCAGTTTTTTCTTCAGAAAGAGCGTCTAATTCAGCTAGGATTTCATCTAGAGTAGCTTCTTCCATTTCGGTAGTTTCTTTATGCATTTCTTTTTTATCGTCATGCATTTTAGCTTCCTCCATTTCAGTAGCCTCTTCCATGGTTTCGTCCTCTTCTTTTGTGAGTTCTTTCTCCATGGTTTCCTTGATAAAAGGCTCAAAATGCTCGGCGAGAGTAGTTCTGGCGGCAGCCATAGCAGTCTCACGAACAGCCTTTGCGTCAAGGATTGCTTGCTTAAACAATTCTTGATTTTCCATCTTGAATTTTGTTTGGGAGATTGCTAATTAGTAGGGTAGCAATATAAGGGTGTATAGAATACAAGATGCCATATTAGGATGGCATACTATCATAAATATACCTGCCTCTACGGAAAACCTTGATTCTTAGTAAAAATTTTTATTTTATACAGCAAACACCGCTCTGTGTACAGATAATATCTGAAATCAGTCTGTTAACAGTACTTTGTTTTTGATCAAAGCTCTGCGGATTGTAAGATTCATTCAATCCACCTATTGGCTTTACATAAGCACCGTATGTAGATGGAGTTGAAACAAAGTCCCAGCAAATTAATTCTAAATCGTCTTCTACTTGAACCAAACCTTCCCCGATTGGTGAAACCGATCCCATTGCACGTGATGAAACACCTACAGTAATGTTATTCATGAATAGTTCTTTAAGAATATTACCTGAAGGTGTATCTAAGATCTCGAATTCACCCATCAAGTTTTTACCTTCCCACCAGAGTCTTGTAATGTTATGACAAACGTTCTTAAGATTGATTACAGAAGATTCAGGATGATCGAGTTCACCGAGTGCTCTTCTTTCTTTGATTGGCCCGTCAATATACAATTGTACCTGCTTGGCAAGAGTATCAAAATCGTAAATACGTCTGTTTGCATTAGGCTTATCGGCTGCCTGTACAAGACCGGCTACAATCAATGGAGCTTTAGGATTCATCCTAGCCTCGTGTAGTTGCCTTGGTAGAGGGGTAAACGGTAAATATTCTATTAAGACTTGCTTACTCATTATACGTTAGTTTTCGTAAACTTAACCCCAGCGTTCTGAAGCTCTCTTTCAAGAGAGGGATCTGCACCTTTTCTATATTCTGTATCCGGAGATACTGTACCAATATTATATCTTACAGCTTCTTTTTTCATAGCTTTGACAAGCTTTTCTTTCAAAGCCTTAATCTTATCTTCTCTCTTAATTACATTTTTACGTAAACTCTCTTCTTCTTCAGGATCACCTGCAGCTTGTTGACCTACAGGATCTTCATTTACTTTTTCTTCATTATTACTCCATGGAACCATTGTACGAGGCTTTTGCTCGCTAGAAGGTAACTCCATAGTAGTTTTCTCAGGCTTAATTTTTGTAAGAACGTTCTTTTGTAAGTCTTCTTTGTGACCATCTTGCCACTCAACTGTAGCAGTATGCCCATCGAATTCGATTACTTTCCCAGGAACGCCATCACCTTTTTTTTTATAAACTTCCATACCCTTATGAAAATCTTCGTGATGCGGGTTTTGGGTAGTCAGTTCGTCAAGGATGTGCTCTTTGAGAGCCATCACTTTTTCTTTTCCTGGAGTAGCAAAAGCTTCTAACTTCCCTTTAGGGGTCTGGGTCATGTGTTCAAGACCTTTACCGTTTTTGGCTTTCTTCTTTTCTTTTTTCTCGAGAGTATCTTGAGTATTGGCTGTAGCGTCCTTCTTAACAACCTTCATCTCGTTTGGCTTATCGTTGAGGTTGTTCTTTTTTACATCTTTCATTTCAAGATCCTTGTCCATCTCTTTAACAGCTTTAAAATTTGCAAGCTGCAAATCTTTATATGCATCAGGATCTTTCATGATAGTATCTACCACCTTCTTTCTAGCCTTGATATAATTTTCATCAGTAATCTCAGGCATTTTAGCAAGCTCATACTGAATGCCATGGTATACTTGATAGTAGTTTAAATGATCAATACCTCTGTACTCATCCGTTTCGGCATTCGGATTATGTCCGTAAACGCCTTCTGGTTTTTTAGCTTCAGAAAGTATACGCTTCCCTTTTAAAATTCTTACAGAATCATCGTAAGAAGTAGTAGGAGATATATGTTGAGGAAATTGCATACGTACATTACGCATAAAATTTACCTTAGACATCTTACCTTCTAGAAGGTCTTGATATTGAGCTTGAATGTTTTTCATAATAATAAATATCTTTAAGGTCTTCTTCCTTGCCCGCGATAGGCTTTTGGTCTCGGGCTATGTTTATTGTAACTTTTCTTCGCCGAACCTGTTTTACGCTTACCGAAGGTGATTTTTCTGGAGTCTCCTCCACCTTTTCCTTTTGCCATGACTTTATTTTAAATTTCTGGTTTTTGTATAGACTTCAACTACTTTAGAATTGATTTTTTCAAATATCTTTTTTGTGTTATGCTTATATTCAAGAGTATTTTCACCTTCAGATAACTCAGTTCTCATTTGCTGAGCAAATTCTACAAGTTTAGATACCTCTTCGAGTTTGTTGTGAATCATTTTTACGGCCTCGTGCATTTGCTGATCCTTAGACCTAATAGCAGCTTGCTTTTTAAATTGGGAGTAGGCTCGAGATTCTCTCAAAGTTTCCTTATAGCCGTGTATAAAATGTATTAAGTCGTTTTCGCTTGCTATAAGACCTTCGTTGAAAGCTTCTTCTACGTCTTTTAAAAATGCCTGTCCGGTTGGGGAATTCGGTTCAATACCTAAATCTCTCTTACCTAGCATTTTTACTGTATCCTTGATCATACTCCAGCTCACTTCAACCTCACCATTTCCTTCTTTCCAGAGCATCTTAACATCGATACTTTTCATTTTTTCGCCAGCCTCTTCAGCATTTGGGGCTTTGGTAAATCCAACACTAGAATAAGCAGAAAGATTTTTAGCTCCTTGAGAAGTCGTTTTGGAAGGATCACCGGCAAGACGGGGTGCATCTTCTTGATACTTTTTCTTTCGTGTACCTTTGAATGCTTTTGTAGATGCGTATTGTTCTCCAGTACCTGGAGTAAATGATGCGCCTGCGGTCGACCCGCCTCCTGTCGTACTACCTCCTCCGCCTGCAGGAGCTGCAGCTGCTCCGTCTTCGTCTAGCTTAAAGTTCTTAATAATCTCCTGCACCATTGCTAATGCTTCGATTCGAGTCAAACCAAAAGACATCGCTTTTTCGACCATTCCTTCTATGTCAAAAGGTAATTCTTCGTGAGATACATCTTCGAGATCTTCAAGTAAAAATTGTGTGGCGAACTGATTGTTCATTATTTTATGGCTTTGAGCTCACTAATCAATTGGTAGTACTGCATTAAGCCGATTAATACCTCATCTTTAATAGAATCATTTGGACCGAGGGGCTTAATAAAATTCAAAACCTCATTTAATTTTATTTGAAGAACCTTATCTCCTACGTTAGACTTAAGGTCTACGAGCTCGGTCTTAACTTCGAGCAATTTTGTATTGAGATAGGTTCTTAATTTTTTTGTATCAGAAACATTGTTAATATACTCTTTTAACAAATCTTTTTGATCCCCTGAAAGACTTGCATACTTTTCGTTAAATTTCTCGACAAGTATTCTATAGGCTAGTATTCTAATCTCTTTATCTTCTTTCATAAACTCTTCCACCACTCTAGAAGCTACTTTTCTCTCAGTCAAAGCTTCTTTAGTAATATGTTCAAGGAGAGTTAACTTATTAGTGATAATCTGCTTAGTATCTGTAAACTTCTTAGTTAATTGATTCTCAATAAGTGTATAGACAGAAGCGTATACTTTATAATTTTGTATTTTTGCCTTAAAGAAATCATCGAGATCGTAATATTTTTTAATCTCTCTAATTAAGTTATACTTTTCTTTATCAAGCTTTTCTCTATCTAATTTTTTTGCCTGATCAATAACAGTATTAACTAATACTTCGGCTTTAGATTCAGTAAGCTTTGGTGAAGCTGTAATAGTATTATATAAGTTATACTCCTTACCTAACTCCGTATTTGTGAAGTACTTCTTAAAAATTTTGACAGCTTTGGGATCCTTGTTTACCATCAAGTCTGAGGTAGACTGACGTACTAAAAGCTCAAATAAAATCCCTGTATTTCTGTATTTGCTATGTTTTATCATTTATCCTAAGCTTAGTAATAAATATCAACGTATTAGATTAAATCTGAATCTGGTCTAATACGTGATTCGTCTAATAACTCACTAGTTTTATCATTCTCGTAAATATTAACTCTCTTATTTTTCTTATATGATTCTAATGCTGCTTTATTGGTTAAATAACTTGCTACAGTTGTATGTTTATTTTCTCTCAAAGATAGCGGGCTTCCTCCTGTAAACTTCGATCTTAAACCACCTGCATCTTCACCTGAGTTAGGTTTTGATTTCAGATCATACACACCCATTCTATCTCTTCCAAGAGGATCGTCAGAAGTATTAATAAGTGAAACTTTGTTTGCCGGACGGCCTGGAAGTTTCACGGGTTCGCTAGGATTAGTTTCGTCGTAACCTTGTGGAACATTCTCTCCGGATAATGGTGCTGAACCATAACCGCCGTACATGGAGGCGATTTGATGAGGTGTACCGTAGGCTTGTCCGCTTTCTGCCGGATCGTTACCTTCTTCTTGAATTTGAGTCATTCTGAATTTACGCTTCTTATCTTCTATAATCAAGTCGCGGTATTCATCAAACTCTTCTTCAGAGAAGTGGAATAATTTATCGTAAATCCAATCAGTTGGCATTAATCCAATTTCTATCATTTGAGCTGCTAAATCAGTCTTCTCCTTCATGAGTGCAATTCTTTCTTGCTCGTAAATAATAGAAGGAGTAGTTAGTGAAAGTTCGAAATTAGTTAATGATTCGTCATCGTATCCGTGGGCATAGAGATGTACGAGGGCGATCTTAGTTAACTCGGATATAACAATACGCTGAATTCTTTCGATGGTACGTGCAAAGCGAATATCTTCAGCAGCCAATGTAGCTTTACCTGTTAAGTCTTTTTCGTATCCAAGGAATGCTTTAGGTATCTTAAGGGCTGCAAATAATTTATTAAGTAGGTAGTTGATATCTTCAATACCGTTATACTCTAGTGGTGGTGCATTATCAATACGTGTAGAAGAATCGTTACCGCGTACAGGAATGAAGAAGTCCTCAAGCATGTTCTGTACGTTATAATTCAAATTGTATTGACCTGTCTTCTGATCAACAAGGGGAGTTTTTTTCATCTTGTTAATCATACGCTGCATGTAGTTCTCAACCTCGTTTGGAGGAATGGCTCCTACGTTTACGTAGAAAATACGGCGTTGTGGTGCACGAGTAAGGCGATGAATCATCATCGCATCTTCCATTAAGATGTATTGCTTATACAGTCTACGTCCAGGCTCTAGATAAGAACGTCCGTAAGGTAGGTAATTAACATCACCAATTAATCTTAGGTGTGCCATTTCATAATTATAGAACGTAATACCTAGGTCAGTGTTCTGATATGAGGTAGAATAACCTGCAGTAGCGCCTAATGCAGCAGTTGGGTCGTATTTAAAGATCACCTCTGATGGATTAGAAGGATTAGTTCCTTCAAGGCGTACAATATTATAGGCTGAGAACGGGATTACGTTGTAGACTCCATACTTTTCTGCTACTTCGAGCTTAAGAAAAAAATCACCATACTTACACATATTTCTAATCCAGAACCACAAGTTAAACTCAACGTTGAGTACGTCGTAGAAAAGGCTATAAAGTATTTTCTGAATGTTTTCATCTGATGAACGGATTTGAATTACGTCGCCTTGTGAATTCTTTAATGTACACTCGTCGGCGATAATATCTAGAGCGGATGCAATAATAGGATCTGTGTCCATGGCCTCGTAGTCAGAATAAATCTGTACCCTTGCACTCTGATAATTCTGTGAAAGGTTAAGGTTTACCCCGTAAGAGGTTGATGTAGTGTAGATACGGTTAAAGCGATCAACGAGTGCGTTCGTTTGTAGTACGCCGTCTACCTGTATTTGATTTACATCGACAGTCTTAAGTGTTCCGCCATCGTTTCTAATGATAACATCAGTAGAAAACAGGCGTTTAAGTGTCGAAAATAGGTTCCTTTGTGGTTGTTGATCTGCCATATCTAATAAATATCTTTATCCAAGTAGCCACCCGATGTCTTCCTGCTGGCCATTTACGGGCATTTGCCATGGATTTTGTTGATTTTGACTATTATTTGGGGTATAAACCTGAAATCCACCCTGTGTTCTAGTGTAATTATTAAGACTTGCGTAAGCCAGGTCCATAGCCGTTTGACGGAATCTGATTGCTGTATCACGTAAAAACAAGCCAATACTGTGAGACATCACAAGGTCATCGTTGTAGCTCTGGAGGGCTTGTGCTTTACCGTTTTTCCAGATAAACACTCGCCACTCATCTAGAAGTCTCTGGGACCTAATCACAACGCTTTTTTCTTCTAGGAATGATCTTGCTTTTTCAAGTACGAGAGGGCGCGTTCTTTGATTCATACTAAATCCCGGTACCATTCCATCTCCTCTATCAAATTTTTCTACGTAAAGCTCGATCTGTGTGCCTACTATCTCTGATTTAGGAGAGTAGTATAGGTTTGGATAACCCATTTCCTGTATTGTTGTTACTACATCCCATCCAATGTTTGCATTCTCTACCACAAGCATTGCGTTATTCCATTCTACAGCTACTGAAACTAACTTACGTGCAAAGTCTTTTGTACCTAATTGGTCTTTAAACTCGGCGACCTGGGTCATAGTTTCTGTCTCTATGACATGAAAGGTAGAAAAGTCTAATCCATCTCCGCGTGCTACGTCTGCTACTACTAAATAAGTAGCCATCGAATTTGGATAGTCCCATAACCAGTAAGAGTGGTTCATATCCCTTCTTTCTAGCGGCTCTCTCACTGTATTTAACTGATACCAGTTTAATGTATCAGGTTCTAGGAAGGTGTTACCTGATGTACTAAAATCGCAATCACATTCTTGAGCAGCATTTCTCTTACCTAGGGTTGCGTCCTGTTCATCACGCCAGGCTTGGCTTCTTTCTGGGTGCACAGTCCATGGAAGAGCAATAGGAGTAAATTTATTTTCCCCGTTTTGTGCACGAGTAAATTCTTTGTGAAACCAGTTACCGACTCCATTTGGTGTGGAGAGGGCTATACATCGACCTCCGGTTGCAAGTGTTTGTTGTGCGGCTGTAAATATGTCTTCAATTCTATCAATAAAGGCTGCTTCGTCTATTACAAGTAGTGATACCGCTTCTGAACGAGCACTGTCTGTGGCAGCTGAAACGGCTTTAATTTGTGAACCGTTTTTTAAACGTAAACTCAAGCGGTTATGCTCTAATACAGGCATTTGTAGCCAAGTAGGTAGATTATCGTAGGCAAATCTCACCTTTGTTACCATATTCTTAGCTGTGGCTTGTGTAGTTGCAAGAACGAGAACGTTTTTATCCTGTTCAAACAACATCATCCACAGTGCAAATGCAGAGGTTAAGGTAGAAATACCTAACTGCCTCGACTTATTTATAATCGTGTAATCGTGTCTTTGTAGAAGTCTAAGAACTTTTTCCTGAAACGGGTAGAGATTAAAGGTCATTCTACCTCTAGTAGGGTGTTGAATAGTGTAGTACTTCTTCATGAAGTATACAGGATCTTGTTTACACCGTATTAATTCTTGTTTAATTGCATCACCTATAGCTGTACGCGTGGTCGTCATTTATAAAAATTTATAACCCCTCAAGCTAGATCGTCTTGATCATCTAATTCAGGTTGCATAGCCTTTTGAATATCGGCTCTTAGTTTTTTAATTTGTGCAGGAATATTACCAATAGCGGCTTTATATTGATCTAGACTTAATTGTCCGCTCTTAAGCTGCATTAATAATGCATCTTTTTGGTCTTCTAGACCTTTTAATTTAAGTTCTTTAGTATGTAGATTTTTAGTCTGTCTATCAGTCCTAACGCTTGTTGGTGCCGGTTCTTTTTCTACTTCGCCTCCAAAATCTTCCTTCTCGTCATCGGATTTATAAGGATTATCGGCATCAGGATCAAACATCTCTTCATCACCTTGTTCTGCTCCCATGGCCAGTTTTTCGGCATCAGTTTTAGTCATGCCACCGACATTATCCTCTTCGTTCAACTTGGAACGCTTAGTTAATCTGTTCTCTACTAAGAACTTTGGTAGATTAAATATCATAGTGTCGTTTATTAATAAATAGTTTAAAGTAGTGAATCAGAAGATATATCTGTAGGAGCTATAACTTTCTTCTGGGTTAGTCTTTCTTTCCATTCTGCTTTTGAATACCGGATTCCGTAAAGGTAATATTCGGGTGCTTTGCCTTCATTTTCGGCATAAATCAGGGCCGGTCCGTCTACAGAATGCATTTTACTAACCTGTCCATCGACTTGTAGGTAGCTAATAGTTTTTCCGCAAATAGTATTTATCGTTCTAATAACGCTTTTTGTTCTCATGCTCTAGGTTTTATTGATAATAAGAAAAAATATTCAAACCTCCAACAAAAAACCCTCCGAATTTGGAGGGCTTTATATTTTAGGCTTCTGTTTCTTCTGCTTCAGCTTCTGCAGGCGGTGTTTCTTCTTCTGCCTCTTCTGGTTCACCGGCTACCTGCTCTTCACCTTCAGGACCCTTAGTCTCAATGGGATTACCGACGGATAATATACGTGCGATAGCATTAGTACATCTCTCCCTTTCCCCGATTGTCTGCAGGTAAAACTTCTTTCCCGCTACTGTAGCCTCATAGGCCTTACCTAGGAAGGTAAGCATAAAAGTCTGTCCATTATGAAGAACTATTTTAAAGGTAGTGGGCTTGGGTGCAATAATGTATATACCTGTAATATAGTCTTTATAAGCAGGAGACATTAACATCTCCAAGGTCTTTCTAAGGGTAGGATACTTCTGTAGTATAAAGTTAATAGGATCATCTTCAAAAGATTTAACTTTTGGTTCCATCCTCTCAACTTCATTGAGTATTAACCTTCTTATGATATCTCTAGTTGTCATAGTCTTATTTAATACCAATCACCATTTCTTTCAACTTCGTCGAAGTAAGCTTGTATATTTCCGTCGTAAAAATGTTTGGATTTAATCCACTCGTCGTAATGGTCTGCAAGGGCTCTTTCAACTTCTTCTTGAGACATATTATCTACACGTGGATTAGTGTTCCAATACCATCTTTCTATTTGACGCATTGTAGAATCATCTCCGCCTACATCAGCTCCTTGCATATTGAATCCGAATTTTTGAAGTCCGATAATATCTTCCTCAGTAAATCCTTCCCCACTGTTTATGTAATCTACTAAAACTTTACTTACTGCATCTATTAGACCTTCAGATTTAATTTTTGCTACTATATTTTCAAAAGCTGGTGTGTTTAAGCCTGTTGATTCTCCTGCTCCAGATGACAGCATGTCAACTATATCCATAGCGTACTCATTGGCAGAGCTGTTTTCCTTCAAAATACCGGCAATCTTTTGTAGCTGGCGAACTTCGCTAAGTAATGTTTTCTTTTTCATATTATGTTAATAAGTCGTGATACTCTTTAAAATGTTTAATACGGTCTGCAAGGCCAATTGTACCTCCGTTTACGAGTTTAGTTATTTTAGTCACTACAACGTCGGTAGCTCCTTGATCGGCTACTGCATTAATCTTACGGCTATTCCAATACCAGGCAGCCGATAACAGAGGATACTTTGTAGCAACAAGGTCAGGATTGGCTAAAATATCTACACCAATTGCTTTACCAAATGCTGTATAGTTATCCTTTCCTGTTAATTGAATGTATCCGCGCCCTCTATGTTTCCATCCATCTCCTGATGCTTCTGGACCGTTACCCATTCTACCTCCGTAGATTAAGTTAGCAATTTTTTCGGGCTTACGCTCGTATAATTTAGCTTTTTCTGGTGTAGGAAAATACTTTTTAAAAAGACCAAGTAATCCTTTTGCACCGTAATTTAAATTTTCGTTTACTACTCTAAAATTACCGCTCTCGTGTCCGCACTGAGAGAGAAAATGTGCAAGGCGCAAGGGTGTATTGATAGCAAACTTCTCTCCTACTTCAGGAATCTGTTTGATTACAGCGTCGGGTACGTGTCCTTTTAATTTGTCTAGATTCATTTTACCTAGATTTTTGTTTTTTAGTAAGACCGGCAGAAGGCTTTTTCTTAGCTTCGTGTAACCCTGCCATAGCATTTACCATCAATAATGCTAGATCGGTACTGTCTCCCTGCATTGCTTTTTTAGCAGCATCTTCAACCTTTTTTGGATCGATTTTACCGGCTTCAATAGCTTTTTCGATTTCGTCTGCACCAGGGGTTACTTCAGATAAAACACCTTCCATCATTCCGTATCCAGGTCCTGGTTCATCCATTCTACTAGATTCGCCTGCAAGATACTCGGCTACTGAATGCATATAGTCAGCTGCAAGAGAAATGTAAGCGGAAACCCAGCCCGGTAGATTATCTCCTTCACCGATCATTTGATCTATCTTAGAAGCGTTGGAGATCGCATCTCTTAACTCGTTTTTGGCCATACCAGCTTCGTGATCATGTCCGTGATTCCAATCACGTCCGCACTCGTTACACTGTCCTTCGGGTAGTAAATTTTTTAGCTTTATCATGGTAATAAATAGTTAGCAATGATAGTTTAAGTATCTTTGAAGTGCTTTTGCGTAGTGAGTTCCTTTATCTTTTAGTTTTGATTTAGCAGATCTAACCCTTGAGCATGATAGTTTCCCAAGTCTTTTTTTAAGAATTCCAGGCTTTACTGGATCGTCTATTCCTTCATCTAAATCTTCTAGACCTGTATCGTCTTTCTTCAGATCCTTTTCGATATCCTTCATTGTATTTGTAGCCCACTGTTTTTGATCAGGTATCAATTCATCATTAACAGCATTCTCTACAAAAGAAATAAATTCGTCTTCACCTAATTTATATACTTCGGCAAAAAATAATTCACGAACACGTGCATCTTCTACATTACTCTCGTTATAAAGTTTTGAAATAGCATCGTAGAAAAATTTACCGAAACGTAAATCGTTTGGTTCATTAGATAATTTATCTACAGCACCTACAATGGCTTGATTCTTTTCTTTGTCGGCACCAAATCCTTCAGTTCCTACTATCTCGTATAATCCTTTTACTATCTCGTGGACAAGCATCGGAAAACAAAGTGCTTTAGCTTTAATAACAAACTGCTCATTCTCTTCGTCATACTCCATATCGCTTTCACCTCCTTGCATTTTCTGTCCTTGAGCAAGTGCAGCTAGCATCATAGCAATAGCGTTCTCGTCATCGTAAATCCCGAATACTAGTTTTAATATCTCATTATATTTTGCAACTAGTTCTGGATTTAATTGATCTAAATACTCCTTAAAAAGCATAAAACCAAAAGAGCCTCTTATAGAAGCACCTTGAGTAATACCGTTTATAATACGTCGCTTAGCTTTTAACTTTTCTGGATCTCCTTCTCCAAAACTAGGTGATGATGGATCGTCCTGTGGCGGTGGGTGTTGTATATCTAGGTTCTCTCCCCCAACGATCTTACCGTCTATTTTTATATTTGCATAATCAATAATCGGGTACGCATCAGTAACCATCTGTGCAGCTACCATTTCTAATTCGTCGCGGTACCCGTCTTCGGCTTCGATAATTTGATTTAATAATTCTTGGGAACGTAAAAGTGTTTGCATCAGATCTTTATTGCCGGTCATTTGACGCAAAGACTCACCAGACTTACCCTTAAGGGCGTTCATAGTCTTAGGTGAAAATATTTTTTCGTATTCTATTTCTAGAAGTTTAGCCATTCTTTTTAGTTGTTCTAAAACGTTTAACGATTTTATCTAACATTTCAGCTTCTTTCATTGAAGCTTTGGCCTTAGGTGCAGGTTTAACATCAGGGTTACCTAGAGGACGGCGGGGTTTTGGTTTACCTGGTGCTTTAGTAGGCGGTTCGGCTACGTCCGGTTTTTCTTTTGGTTTAGAAGGAGCAGGTGCATTCTCCACTATATTCTTTTTTACAATGCGGCGTAGTATTTCTACTATTACTTTCTTATTCATGCTTCTTATTTATATGCTTACGCAAAATTTGTTTAAACTCTTCTAGATTAGCAGGGTTAGTATCTAAATAACTTCTTATTAAATATTTTTTAGCTTCTGCCAGGTTACGTTGACGTAGTGCTGTTATTAAATCTCCAGGTTCGTTTAATTGTAGAGCTGCTTGACCAGGTATCAGTAAATATTCTCTATTACCTGGATATACCTTAATTGAAATTACAGTTTGACCGTTTCTAAGTCTTATTATATACATACGGCTCTGGCCTACAGCTATTGCATCTGTTACAATTCCGGCAGTTCCTAATAACTGGTTTCTACGGCGAGCACCTCCATCAGTTAAGCGGTTGAGAGGAGCTGCGTTATCAATATTCAATCTACGTCTATCTCGGTCTGGGAGTCTATTAAATTGCACGGCTGCGCCTAATTCGGTCATTTTGTCTCCTACACTAATATTACCTACCGGTGCAGGTTGTTGCCAGTAGGCACGTGTTACGCCTTGCTGTTGTGGCTGTTGCTGTTGTGTGGGTTGTTGTTGTGGGGCTTGAACGCCTAGTAGTTGATTTGCTTTTGCAGCAGAAATTGGTGCTTGTACTAGTCCACTACGTGTAGATGGCTTACGAGTATTTCTTGGATTTTGTGGATCTATTAATAAAACCCTATCACCATCAACTGCTAATTTATACCTATTTTGCGGATTAACAGGGGGATTAGAAGCGGCAAAGTTATACAAACTAGTATACATTCCGTTACTTAGGATATCGATCAGCAGAGCGTCGTCAATCAAATTACCGCTCTGTCTTAAGTAATTGAAATAGGCAGGATACATTGATCGATCTAAATTTTCTTGAGTATCATATCGTCTCCAGTCTCTACCTCTTCCAAATAGAGCCGGTGAAATAGTATAGGCCCTACCGCTTGTAGGATTAGTTTGCATAAAAAAGAAATTCCTCTCACCTTGCGGCGTCGATAATAACACCACCCTATCCTCTCCTTCTCCAAATGTTCTATTACCGTAAGGTATCGATTCTACAACGTTTAATAAAGCGTCTTTGTCTACGGTAGCAGGAATATCTTTATTTGTTCTAAATATGTTAAGAACATTCTTCTGGAATGTTTCATTATCTATAGAGTCGTCGAATGCTTGCTGTACTTCTTCGTCATTAAACGGTACCTGTGTTATATTACCTTCTTTGTCTATCTTAAACGAGGTCAGAGAACTTGAATCTAGTATAATATCACCATCATCAACAGGCTTGACCGTAATACCGCTCTCTCCGGGTTTCTCTTTTATCTTTTCTACTAACTTTTTAATTACATCGTTACTTATTGCTCCGTCCTTTACTAAATCTACAAAAGTCTTAAAAGGGACTTTTTCTAATTCAGGATAATCTAGTAAATATTTTGATGTTCTTTTTGTCAGTTTTACATTCGGGTAATTATCATCTTCTTGATACAATTGAATCTTTAATGGATCTTCAAAAGTTAACTTTACTATTGTATCACCGTCTTTAGCTACATACAGTCTCTCATCAGGTTTTAATTCGTACTTACCGAGTTTAACTAAAAGCTTCTTGACGTTGAAAGGTAAGAATGAAGATGCTAAATATTTTTGATCGACATCTTCAAAGAAGTTTGCCATTATCGAACGTCTTGCCGAATCAGGGAACTTTTCTAGGGCTCTTATAAGGATAGTAGGTTTAATTACACCAGGAGTGGTAGCTACGAAATTAAGTATTTCTGGATATTTCGCTAAATGGTTTTCTACAAAATCTCTATCGTCTATATCACTAAAGATTCTCTCGTTACCGTTTCGCCCTCTAACGTCTTTCCTGACAACTAGGTATTGTTTCTTTACTGAAAACGGGAGTTTAGTCCACTCGCTGTAACTTACAGGATTATTCTTATACTGCTGTGTTACTTTTTCGCCGGTTGATAGCGGTATGTATTTCAGAACATTCTCAAGGTTTGGGATTTCTCTTAGCCAAGGAACTTCTCTTTCGAGTCGATCTAGACTCATTGGCTCTGATTCGTTAGGCGAATTCCCTCTATTTGTATAAACGTATCTTTCGTCTACATCTTCTGTCTCAGGATTTCTAACTTGAATAGCTACAAAGCTTAGTTTATTACTATCAGGCAGGTTTGTATTTCTAGCCAGGTAAAAAGTAGGATAACCTTTGTTTAAGCTATACCTATAGTTAGCATACGAACCTCTAGTTATACACCACTTTTCTCCCTTTCCAAATCTAATACAATTGCCTTCTTTACTTCCATTATATACTACAATACTATCATCATCGTTGTGGTAGACTACATCTGGTGTTATATCTATTGCTTCAGGTGCTTCATCTCCAGGGCTTGCAGTTGCGAATTTAATAAGTTTAGAAATAGACCATTTATCTAAATCTCTTTGATCGGGAGGTAATTTTTCTTTTCCTTTATCAAAATTCTTAATATAATTTTCTAGATCTTCATCTGTAACATTAATATTTAAATCTTCAGCCTCATCTTTAAATTTTTGAATAAACTTTTTTAAAGTTCCTTCACTGTAGGCCTCATTCATAGAACTAGGCCAATTATATACAGTATGCTCTATGAGCTTGTAGATAAGTTTTTTATTACGCTTAGAAGTACAGGGCGTACATTCTTCTTTCTCTATGTCTACTGATTTGATCATTTTGTTTTACCCCATTTTTTACCTTTACCTGGATCTTTACAAGCTGAAGGTGTTGGTCTACAAGAAGGATATTTAGATCTTTTTTCACCTTTTTGTCTACCGCAAGACTTACATTTAGTCTTACCATCTACCTCTCTACATGTGTTACAGTCTACCCATCCTTTCGATCCACCAGAACCTCCTTGTCTTGAAAACCATTTATGAAGAGATTCCTTCTCTTCAGTGATATCCTCTTCTTTTAGTCCTTTCCAAATCTTTCCTTGACGGCATCTCACGATTGCACCAGAACGGTAGGCAGAGGGCTTATCGTACTTACGGCGAGCAATACGAAGACAGCGGTCTTCCTTTTCCTCAATAATCTCGTTTAATATGTCGATAAGCTTAATCATTTTTTATTCTTAATGAGAAGCTCACCTAATACTTCTATTTTACCTACAAGTTTCTGAAATTCAACTTGCTGTATTTTTATATCACCTTTTGTAGCCTTATGAAGTTTTTCGACTAAGTCGTGATACTCTTCTTTAGCTTTTTCTAGATCTAGTTTTCCTTCTGCTGCTTTTTTATAGTAAGGAAGCTTAACAACAAAATGATGGTAAGTCAACATAGAAAAACCGCCTTTCTCTTTAGCATTTTTCGCTATTTTTTCAGCACCTTTCTCTCTAGTTTCAGCAAACTCTTCAAAAGGATCTTTTTCTTTTTTTACTTCAATTAGTAAATCAACTAATTTAATCATATTACCATGCTTTGCAGGACCAGTAACGTGCCTTCCAACGTGGTCCAGGGTTACTACACTTATGTCTTGCTCTAAAACTCCTTCTACGGGCAGGATTAGATTTTTTTATCTTCATATTAGGGTCACCGAAGTTAACTTTCACTACATTACCCTTTGCATTCTTAACATACACAGATCTTTTCTTTGGACCTCCGGGGGTTAAAAAAGGCTTACCGAGTGAAACTTTACGTCCTCTATATTCGGCCTCTTCTAATTTGTTTTCGTACTCCATTAAGTACTCCATCAGACATGCTTCACAGAATTGATCTGTTTCATCAATAAATTTTGGATCAAAATCTGATAGATCTTGTTTTAATTCTTCGAATTCTCTCTGATCTATTTCGTGTATATAGTTTACTATGTCTTGAATTTTTTTAAAATACCATCCTTTATCTTGTAAATGAGCTAGTGCTTCAGGGTTTTGTTGAAGAAAATTTAAAAAAGCTTCTACTCCTGCTGAAGTGCCGGTCAATTCTTGAATACTTTCTTCTACATCAGCTCTAACTTGATGAAATTCGTCTGCCCCGTCATCGACCATAGTATGCATTTCGTTAGTTCTACGGCTGCAGTGATGCTTTCCTGTTAAAAAAGGTTTAGGGCAACTAGTGCCCTTCACGTGTACGTGTCCGCACTTACCGCAGCATGTACCCTTTTTCTCCTCTAGAGACATATCTTCTCTTTTTAAAGTTTTACCGAAGTATGCATTTGTGAAAATATTTTCAAACCGGCGAGTATCTTGAAGTTTTCCTCCTTTTAAAACAGGTTTTTCAAATTTAACTTCTACCCAATCTACCACACCATTTGAACCTCCCTTACCTCCTCCTGCTGCTGCTATTACTATTCCTTTACCGTATTGCTTGTGTTCGAAAGGGCTGCCTTTTCTGTAGTCAGTCCTTACTTTATAGGGTAACGAAGTTTCTGAAGCTTTAATTATTTCAGGTTTTTCTTCTTTCTCGATTACCCTGTTACCGTCAATATCTACTAGAAATTCTGCGTAAGATGTAGTATATACGTCTGGAGGTCTTACGCCTAGATCTTCTGGTCTCTCTCTTCTAAGGTGATCTTCAATAGTGACTAATATCTGTTCATCATCTGATTTGTAAGTAGGATACATTGTTAGAGCCTTATTGTTGGCTATAACAACTAAGTAGATCGTTCCACCTCCATCCCCGTTAATCATTCCTATATTATACTTCTTGCCATTATGTACCAGTTGAGGAATAAAAACCTTAACGCCAAGATTAACGTTATTAGATCTTCCGACGTGACTAACCTCAAGCCTTGTTAAGTTTTCGTTTAATTTTTCTTGAAGTACAGAAATTAACTTGCTATCAACTTCTTCTTTATTTCTATCTCCGTAAACAGCTTCAGGGAGCTCAATAGCTTTAATTGTACCTCGCTCTGCTTTTCGTTTGAGGTAGTGGTCTGTTCTTATAGCTTCCCATAGTTGCATTAATGCAAGAATTTAAGCTTATACTTAGTTGATTGTATCAAGGTCATTACTTCATCATACTGATTTATAAGGAAATTATCTTGAGGTAATGAAGGTAGAATTGCTTCTACGAATTTGCATAGTCCTTCAAAGTACATTGTAGGATTTTCGTCCTCTTTAATCGTACCTGCCATCTTATAATCACGTAAAATACCGTATTTACCTTGGTAACTCTCTACAAGTCCATCTATTAACGGAATAATACCTTCATAGTAGCCTTGAAGAGCAATATGCTGGGCATAAGAAGGAGTTTGTAGATGGTAGATATGAGCCTGATTACGGCTCTGCATCAGTGTTCCAATAAAAGTTCCGTACTGTTCCATTATTTTTCTTTGATTTCAGGTAATTGCTTCTTAGCGGCTTTAACCATTTTATGCTTATCACGCAACCCTTTAATCATAGCCATCTTTCTTTCGGCAAGATTATGATGTTTTTCAGACATTTCCGGAAGATCAGTAGCATCTTTCATATGACTGTTTATCTCTTTCTGAAGTCTGGCAATATGTTTATCGATTTTTTCTAGAACAGTATCTTTTTTCTTCTCAACTTCTTCTAAATGCTTACGAAGCTCCATGCAAGCTGCTTCTGCAACTAGCTTTGCTTCTTCTTCTTCATTGTAAACTCCATGAACACTTTGAGGCTCAAACTGTCCCATACCGAAAGCATGTGTTTGATGCATCACATCATCAGGTGTAGACTCAGGTCCGGGCTTTAGAACTACGAAAATCTTACCGATTTTATCCTCGCATCCTGGATGATCCCAGTTTTCTGATATTACTGGTTCTTGAGATACGTGTTGAGGTAGATTTGTGATATCGGGAGTATGTGCAGCCCACTTTTTTGCAATCTTGGGGTGCTTGGCGAACATAAATCGCTGTTGAGCTTGTGATTTAAAGGGCATTTTTATGGATTTTCTCCATTATAAATATCCAGTTTTCGTAGTTCAGCAATCTGTTCTTTAACCTGTTTATAAATGGCTTTTCTATCGCCTCCATCCCATTTTTCGACCTCTCCTTGTTCAGATACAAAGGTTTCTGATTGATCTACCCACTGCTCTAGGGCTGCTTCTAGGTGATCTAATTCAGCGTTCTTATTACGATTCATAATATTTGCAGAATATTCGTTCCATTCACCAAGACGCTTAATTTCTGACTCCATTTTAATAACGCAATCAAAGCATTTCTTGTGAATACCCCACATTTTTTTGTTGTAATCGTTAATTTTCATCAAGTTTCCACATTCTGGACATGTAAGAGGCATTAATACCAGCTCTTTTATCTTATCGAGCTTGGTAACTGACATTTTAATTCCGTTCTTTATTGTCCATTTCTTACCGTTTTCCTCCCAAACATCACCTTCTTTGTGGTCTTGATTACTTTTTTCGTATCCGGTCTGGATTTGAGTTCTAGCACCCGTATCGCCGGTGATAATGTTTCGCATCCTCTGTACATCGCGAGGATTGAACTCTTTCTTAAGATTATTTTCCATAACTAAAACTTACAAAACATCTAAATTATATACGCTTAAATTTAATTTTCCGTATTCTCTCATTATAATTCCGGCTATCGCATTAGCATCGTTTTCAATTTCTGTCCCAGTTTCACCAGCATCACTATAAATTAAATTTAGTTCCTGCTGCCGATGATGTACTAGTTCGTGAGCAAGACTTCTACATACATCAGCAAGGTTTCTCCCGGTTATAAACACCTTTACTGTCATTTCACCAGGATTATATTCACCAAAAGATCTACGCATCTCCACAAAGCTCTTATCTTTTACTAAAGAGATTTTCGGAAGAGATTGAATCTCTAGCTCTTTCTTGCAAAAGCTAACAAAGTGTTTTAGTGTATCAAGATTCTTCTGGTTCACTTTTACTCATTTTAGGGGCAAGCATTTTAAATATCTTTGATGCAGCCCCGCGATTGTATGCCGATGTTGGAACAGATTCTTTAAACTCTTCATAGTCCCCAGTCTGTAATAATGTTCTTACATGCGGGGCAGAAGCGTCTGCCTGTCTCTCTTTAACTTTTATTACTTTAACTCTATCCCCGAATTGCTGCTGAAGGGAATTCCCGTACTCCATATCATCGCTCTCATCATCTCCTACAGCAATATACACTGGATCTACTGTGGGATTCTTTGCTAGAAAATCTATTATAGTTACGACCGGTGATTCTTTAGTTGAAATACGAACTGTTATCTTAGGGTTAGGTTCTGCTTGAAGATACATGTTCCAGATCATAAGAGAGTCTTCCGGCGTAATCCCGTCTACTACTTTCTTACTTATAATGATATATACCCTGTTAATATACGGTTTTGCAGCTAGGGCTTTTGCAGCTTCATAGTGTCCCTTATGTGGGGGTTTAAATCTTCCTGGATAAAAACAAGGACCAGGTTCATTTAGAACTGCTTCAGCAATCGTTTTTCCTAGTATTTTCGGATCAATCATACTAGTTATAAATATCTACCCTAAAAGCAATTTAGGTTTTGCACTCTCTATCTCTTCTTTTAACTCCTCCATATACTTTACCGCTATCTCTAATCTCTCCTTTATCAGAGACGCCTCCTCCTTATCTAATTCTAACCTATATATAAACATCTGATAATCGGAAGATACGCGAGGATCAAAGCTAATAAAGTCACACCATTTAGCCTTAGCACATATCATATTAGAAATACATTGATAGTAGTAGTTTGGGGCTACCTTCTTGAATTTTGCCGGGCTATCAATCAATCCGTGTTTAAAATGGTTGGCAGATTTAAATGGACACTTTACTTCAATCACTCCATCAGGTTTAACGATACCGTCTGGAGATCCACCGTAGAATTTGTTTGCAACAATAAAGGATGCTTTTTCAACCTCTGTTTTTGTAACCTTTGAATAGTGTTCAATCGCTACCGGTTCAAGTTCTGTACCCCAGTCGAGAGCCTGTCCGTGTGCCGGTTCAGTTACTCCGCCGAAATTCTCACATACTTTCTCTAGTAGATAGGTCTTAGCTGTTTCAGTTAGCCCTTTCTCTCCCATTATTTTGTGAATTTCCGAACTAGTAATTTTACCTCTTCTTATCTTAAACCACTCCTCTGATCTTTGTTCAATTAACATAATTGCATTTTTTTAAGCAATAACTCACCGAAGGTAAGCTGTTTAGCTGTGTGTAAATATTTTGTTATTTCTTCGAAACCTATTTCTGAAGGATCTTTTCCTTCTAACTCTACTAAGTAAACATCTTTACCTAGGTTAATTAATTCAAGAGCATAATTAAAAGACTGCTTTAAAGCATCATTATCTAGGACTAAATAAACAGTTTTAACATTACTCTGTACAAGCTTTAACATTAAAGCCCTTGGAATAGTTTTACCAAATAGAGGTATAGCATTTCTCCTCAACGCTATTGCATCAAATATACCTTCACATAGAATAACAGGTACATTCCAGTTAATAAAATACTCCAGGCCAATCAACTCATTCTTATTACAAGAAGGAGCATTATACTTTCTACGAGGCTCTTTTTCAAACGACCTTGCTATAAAGTAATTTATACGTCCATTGCTATTATAGGAAGGAATTATTATAGAATTTGCATATTTTCCTTTTTCGCAGTAACCTATATTATACTTTAAAATATCTTCTTCTGTTATATTCCTACTTTTGATATAGGCCTTGGCCTGGCGATAGGTTATATTGGTACTTTTCTGAGAGAGGGATATAAATTCTTTAGGCATTTGTACTACCTCATATTTCTTATCCTCCAACTCTACCTTACCGCCCGGGAAGTAGGTTTTCATTTCAGCTACCTGTGCAGAACTTGCTTGTAACTTTTTTAAGAGAGATACTAAATTACGTCCTTTAGTAGCAGGTTCGCAAGTCCAGCAGTGATAAAAGCCGCTCTTTGGATCTATCTCTAATTTAGGCTTGTGATGCTTACAAAAAGGGCAATAGAAAGCATAATTCCCTTTAGTTGAAGGTTTAGATTTACCTAATACACTATGTAAGAGTCCGAGAACTAAACGTGATTGCTCCATCAAATAATATTCTTACTTTATTATAAGAATTTATTCTGGTATTACCAAATCCTTTCTGAAAAACTTAGCAAGCACGTTATCGTTATAAGATCTATCGGTTAATAATACTTCATTTACGCATTGTAAATGTACTTCCCAATAGGTGAGCTGCTTTTTATTAAAGCAAAACTTAATAATCTCTCTACGAAAATGACTTGTTCCACTATCTACAATTTCCTGTAGTAATACTTTATTTGATCCCCAGTAGTCTGGCCAGTTTGACTCTTTAGTTACTAATTTTTTTGTAGGCTTTTTTCCAGGTCCGGTATGTTCGGCGAGCTCTTTTTTTGTTAGCTTCTTTTTAGTATTAGAATAGAGGGATTTTTTTCCGATATAAAATCTTCCTGTTCTAAGATTGGTAATTTTATATACAAATCCGATACATCCTTGAGGGAATTTATTTACAGAATCGTATTCTACTACGTTTCCGTCTTCGTACGTAAACCATTTTTCCGACATAAAATAAAATTTAGCTATCCCACTTAACGATGAAAGTCATATCCGTATTTGGCGGGATTGGGTAAGGGGTTGCTAGCTTTCCTACTACGAGGAGCTGATTATTTTCATTATAAAGTCCAATAGTTGTGGTATAGGGCCGGAAGGAAGATCCGGTCACGGTGTCAATTAGTGTTCCGTCTATGATTTCTGCGAAAGAGGCGGTGCCGTCTTGGGGTGCGAAGAAAGGTAATGCGGCCGATCCTGTGATATACTGCTTACGGGCGAAAACAGTAGGATTTTGAGAATAATTGAAGTCATTTTCAGAGACTCTACATTTTACTTCGTTTTGAAATATAGTGGTTTCGGCAGTTAAGGACATTGTACAGGGAGATGATGCAATAAGGGAATCGTAACTTCCTGATGTTAGTAATACCATCCCCTGTGGGTAGATAATATTGCCTACCTGTTTATAGCTTTGGCTCACGTCTAATACGTTGCCGTTTCCGTCGTCGATCAGGTTAAATGTAGAAGAGCTAAGGGAAAAGCTCTGTCGTGAAATTTGCTGACCATATACACTGACGGGAATTGATATAATTGTAATCTCTGCGTTAGATTGAGTCGGGAAATATCTGTTATCGGAGTCTCCGGAACTAGAGGCAGCGGTGGATTGAAGGTAGTTGTCGGCTCCGGAGGCAGATACGGGGAATGAGCCGGTTAGGTAGTTTGAATAGTATAAATGCTTGACAGAAAAATAATTTAGAGTTTCTTGTGGTATTGAGCCGGTGATAGTTATAGGTCCATTTACCCCTTTTAAGACCTTAATATTATACCCTACAAAAGAACTTGAATCAAATGAGGAGCTATATTTTAACTTAATAGGAGTAGTGATAACATCTGAAATCAGAAGGCTATTTGCTGCTCTACTCATTATTTTTAACTATTACCAATCCAGCTTAACTCTAATTAATGCTTCCTTAGTAAAATCTTTTACAAGGGGTACTGACATCTTTGCTACTGCTAATAACTCGTTATTATCATTATATAGTCCTACAGTTGTAATATAAGTTTGTGGATTATAAATCATTGTAGGCCATAATACAGCTCCAGATCCGGAAGAGAACGTAGGATTTGAGGAGTAATTGTATTCAGCATTTGCTATTCTCACGAACACGTAATCGGAAGAAATAGTTTCTTGAGCGTTTAATTGGAAATTAGCACTACGTGAGATTGCTTGATAAAGAAAAGTATTATTTGTTGATGTATAAGAAGCGGAAGCGTTTAATGTATAGCTTCCAGATCCATAGTTGCCGTCATCTATTACAAATCCGATTCCTCCTGCACCGGCATTAAGTGCGAGTGCTCCGGGGTTTAGGAGTATTGTACCGATATCTGGTAGATAAAATCCGTAAGATCCTGATACGGTGTAACCTTTAGCGATTGCTCCGGCAGGTAATACGTCGGCTGCTTTACCAAATGAACCGGATACTAGGTTAAATACTCTACCACAGTCGAGATAGGTTACAGTTGTTACGTCGTTACTATTGTCACAAATTGTAATCTGTCCTGCAGATCCGGATAAAGAAAGGTTAAATGTACCAGGGAATAGGCTTTCTTTATATCTATTTCTATCAACGTTAATTGCAAAAATACTTGGTGCGCTAATAGATGCTCCGCCAAAATTAAACCCTTGAGTAGATCCTGATAAAGCAGGTCCATATATCAAGGTTTCATACTGACGGTAAGTTGTTAGTGATGGCGATACGCCAGGAACTAAAGGGTTATACCATTGAGATCCTGATCCGTTTATACTACCATAAGCAATTGCAAATTGAACAGCGGCTCCGTTTGCATTACTTTGAGTTTGATACACGTTAAGGTAAAATGCCCCTGCACTAATAGTAGTTGTTACCGTAGATGATGCAGTAAAGAAAGTAGTTAGCGTAGGTTGATTACTACTCCAAGCTGGAGCTGTAATCGAATCGGCGCTAATTACAAAGTCTGTTGGAGCTAGTCTTGTAAATGACATATTCTATTATTGATTTACTTTGGTTATTTGAACAGGGACAAACAATCTAGCGCCAGAATCGCGACCTACAACTGTCAGGGTCGTATAAAGTACTGTACTGCTTGTACCAAATAACGTATTAACTGTTGTTCCAGTAATATTGATAGTTGTACCGATTACGGTTTTCGAAACATTAGTACCTACTGTTGTGATTCCAGTAACGTTGAGCGCTGTTGCTTGTGTGGTGTTAATTCCTACTCCGTTAAAGGCAGCGGTAGTTCTTACATCTCCTATTGTTGCGAGATATCCGGATTGTTCGAAAGTGGAAGTAGCGCCAAGATAGTTCAAAGTCTGTGGAGTGATTGATAGTGAGGCTCCTTGCTTTAATACAATTGTACTATATCCGATGCTGATAACTGGAAGTGCAGCGGTTCCTCTAGGTAGAGTAATAAGCTTATACTTCATAATCTCTTGGGATTCAGGGAAGGCTTGGATAATCGGCATATTTTCGATAGCCTCTCCGTAAAAAGCAGATCCTGATGGGTGGTTTGGATTATATAAAGTATAGTCTACTTCGTCGTCAGAGAGGGAAAACTGTGTAATTTGGAAAGATCCGTTGTTTTGTGCTAGCAGCTGTCTTCCTGTATCTGTCAGAATAGCATCAACAACAACACTAGTATTACTTAAATATGCCATGTTTTACTTGTTTTTCTCTTTATAAATAGTGTAATTTTTTAAATTTTATATACCGAACTCGGTTGGAGATTGAGTGTTTAATACTTGAGATTGAACGGCTGCCTGCAGTGTATTTATATTCTCCAGAACCTCCGGATTAATGTTCTCTGGTATCAAGAATCCGTACGAGGTTGCTCCAGGGGCTTTGTTGAAGGTCAAAATTACATTCTGCTCATCATCATATCTCTTTAGAAGTAAGAACGGGCCTACTGCTTCTGGTGTCCCTATCCAGTTATCAATTAATTGAGGGGTTACTTGGATTTCTAGTTGAGATAAGTTATTAAAAGATGCATTTACAACATCTACGTCTTGGTATAAACCGTTGTAATCAAATAGTACTATTTTATCCCCTGGTTGCGGATTAAACGGATAGTTTATATCTCCGTAAGTGCTATATAAACTACTAGAAACTATTGTAGAGCCGGATAGAAAATAGGGTACAAACTGGTAATTTAAAAATTGACTCAGGTTGGCACTTAGAGTTATTGTACTTGTTTGAGATGTTGTATCTGTCAGGCTATATATAAAAGGTTGCGGAATAGTTCCGTTTGCATATGCATATCCGCCTCCGCCTGCATTAGCGGGCGTTGATGTTAAACTATTATAGGTCCCGGCTGTTACTACAGATGCAGTATAGTTGTCTGTTGTGACTCCGACTTGCTTGAATTCGAACAGTACTTTTGAATTTGGAACTAGGTTAATAGCAGGAGTTGTATAGTCGAAGAATAGAGTAGATCCGGAAATTAGGATCGGGTTTATAGGGGAAGAGCCTGCTGGTAGGAGCGAGAATACTGTGGGGAGCGGTGCGCTAGCGGAATATAGGTAAGGATTCAGCGCTGCATCAAAACTGTAAGGTACGTATATTGTTCCTGCAGCAACATCTATAGAACACATAGTAAGGGCTGTAGATGAATTTCCTATGTTCGAAGTATTCAATGCGCCGTCTACATAAAGATCATAAGGTCCGTATACTGTTGGGAATATTTCGTTTAATGCGTAGGTTCCGGATGAGTCTACTGTTGTAATAGTAGATAGGGAGGCAGTTGTGTAGCCTCCGGGTTGATTTACGGATGTAAAAGTTTGGGTTTGCAGGGATCCGATTGGTGAAGTCCCGTTCAAATATGCACCCCATGAAAACGATGCACTTTGCACTCCAAATGTTTGCGGATTAGGGAATCGGATATTTATGCCGAATTTTGCGGTAAATGTTCTTTGTCCGGCAATAGAAGCGGTATAGCTGGCCCAGTTGTTTACAGATCCTGTTGTAAAATCTGCGCTAACGGGATTCTCTCCGTCAAACAGTCTATAGATATTACCTTCTCTAATAGAGTAGTCGGTAATAGAGGCTGAATAATAAGGATTTGCTCCTCCGCTTATAAAGGCGTTAGGTGACCCTGTATTAGTTCCGATAAAGGTTCCTGTTGTACTGCCGCCTACATATTCAAAATACAGTCTACCAGATCCGCTAAAGTAGAGCTGAGGAGTGTAACTGTATCCACTATTATAGATAGTTTTTACTCCATCAGTACTTACTTGATTACTGTATTTTTTATTATCAAACTGCTTTACAGTTGCAGTAGTACCCGCTACAAATATGTTTTGAACATCTTGCCAGTTTTTGTTATTCTGGTTTAATTCAAATAATCCGCCTGATACGTCGGCTAAATACGCAAAGGCGACATTCACTCTTCCGGGAAGGAATGAGCTGGTTGCTACCTGTGTAAAATAGCCTAGTTTATTAGTATAATAGTTAATTACTGGTTCATTTGCATAGGAAACGTCTCCGGCTGATGAAGAGTTATACTGTCCGGATAAATATGAGCCGCTGTATCTCGGTATAATATAAGATCGTGCAATGTGATTATAATCCTGTATATAGGCGTACTGTGAGTATGGTTGCTTACTCTGATAAATGTTACCGTATAGAACTGTTTCATTTATAGATTGTGTAATTAAACCGTAGTTTACTGGTGCAAACTGCGTGGTGTTAAAATCTAAATCTAAAAATCTCTGAGATCTTACAGGAACGAAAGTATTATTTAGTAATGGACTTACTGAATAAGTGAGAAACATTATATTTTCTCCTCCGTGTTCTGATGGAGCAACAGAAGAAGTCCACGGGTAGATATAACTTGATACTTCTTCTTGTGAAAAATAATTAGTAGTTGCTTCAATATAACTACCGCTAAACTCACCTGTGAATTTTTGAATATCGTTTGATGAGCTCATATACACAATACCTAAAGATTGAGTAAGAGCCATCGATGCGGTTCCGTTATACTGTATTGGTATAGCCTGTATATATGCCGTACTACCTGTTACAGCTCCTCCGTCAGATCCGGTTACGGATAGCAGGTAATAGTCTGCATCAAAAGAAGAAGTAGACCAAGTAGGTTCATGTCTTGGGTACTTGTTTCTCTCAAGCATATGAGATTTAATAACGATACCTGTATCGGCGCTAGCTCTTGCAGGTACCCAATCCCTCAACATCTTAAATAAAGAGTTATTATAGAATTTAATAACCCTAATAAAGTCCCAAACGTTATACCTACTTGTATATTCTGCGTCAAAGTATGTATTGGCTAGGTCTACGAGAGGTATATAAGAACTTGAATACTGCAGTATAGGGTTTCCGATTAACTGCATTATATTGAAATAACCGGGCTGTGTAGACGAGGTTACATATCCTGAAGAGGTAATACTTGCATTAATAGAGTCGGCAGGTGAGAATCCTGCTTGTACTGTATTTGAAGTTTTTTCTAAGTCGTTTGAATAATATTGAATCGTAGAGAAGGGAGATAATAAGCTGCTAGATATTTGAGCAACACTTCCCGTAAGAATTCGTGTGTTGGAAATTTCTTGTATACCGGCTACGTCTAGGTAGTTGTATCCGCCATATTCGTGTGTCTGTAGGATTTCTGACGGTACTCCATAAGTTGCAATTAAGGCTTTAATACCTCTCTCCGTACCTCTTGTTTTAAGTAAGTAAGGTAGGTTGTGGTAAAGACGTTTATAGATCTCGTCTTGTATTTGTGTACCCGGTAGGGTTGGGAATGGATTTGCAATAGCTATAGCAGCAGCACCGTATACTGTTGTTCCGTCATAGAGTGAATTAACATCATCCCAGAATCCTACGTAATCGGCGTCAGAGTACGGGAATGTAAGTACATATCTGAATATTAATTCTTCACCGACTGGTGGTAAAAATAAGGATGAGCTTAAATATAAATCAGTACTTGCAGTCACACTTCCAGAGACAATTGTACTTCCTGAAGGATATATGCTACTGCTTGCATAAACTACTCTTGAATAATCACTAGAGGTTACAGGTAAATTAGATCCGGTTTCGTTTATTCCTAGGAGAGAATAATAGAGATTATCTGTAACGCTTGTATTTGTATAAAGTTTTATTCCAAAACTCTGCAAGGCTTCAGATACTTGATCTAATGAAATACCTACGAAAGGATTATTCTCTGCCGAGTAGCGGTTACTTAAGTCCTTTTGATAGATCCAAATATTATCGAAATGTTGACCTATCATGTTAAGGAAAGTAACATAAGGTGCATTAGCGTTATCATCTAAAATATACTGAGGGGTAGCGTAAACTAACCAGTCCTTATTTTGATCATCGTAATAAGAAGATGACCAATACATACTCATACTTTCCTCTGTCGGTACAGTAGAAGGGCTTCCTAACCAGTTTACTGCCTCGGATGATGTCACAGAGTATAGTCTATAAGGGATAGTATTATTTTCTTTCGGCCAGCTAGTTGATCCTGAGTTAAAGTATAAGTAATACTCCCATCCGTCAAAATTGGTTATTATACTATCTATCTGCGCCTGGAGAAGTATCTTGGCCTGAGTAGTATTGTTCTGCTCCAATCCATAGGAGGCAGATTCTATCTGCTGAAGTTTATATACGAAATTATGAAGTCTTTCAGTTGCAGAGGAGAAATGAATAAAGTTTTCGAGATTACTATAATCGGTATTTATTTGTATACCCTTTTCATTCATTAAAGACTTCAACTGCTGGAAAGATGAAGTAACAGTTGTAGCGAAAAGGCTTGCGTAGTTATAGTAGGGAGTAGTTTGCCCGATTCTATCGGTTATAGATACCTTAAAGTTTGGGCCTTTTATTCTAAATCTATCTAAGACTACGTCTGGTGTTATACTTATCGATACGTTAAACTCTGCAGGATTTGCTACAGGTGTTACTACCCAGAAAGTGGTCTTTAGGTCAAATTGTTCTGGTAATGGATCGTAGAGTTTAAAGATAACATAGCCGGTTCCGTCTTCTTCAACATATACTGCGTTGATTCCGATAATCTGAATATCATTACCGAAGTTTAAGTAGAATGTCGGAAAGTAGGCGTCACTGGAAAGTAATGCGTTAAATCCCCCGAACGCTTCTGCGAGCTGGGTATTGGAGAGGTCTTGTCTTGCAGTTTTTATTTCTGTTCTGGATAGGGAAATTTCTTGAATCCAGAAGTTTAATGAAGGTATAGGTCCTGATAGTAACTGTCTTGTAAAGAAGTTATACTTTAAGTTGAAAATACCTCTATTAAATCCGGAGGCTCTAGCGTCTTCTTCAGGGTTTAAATTTAACTGACTTGTAGTTCCTGTTATCGGATCAACAATGCTACCTATGCTATACTGTGTAGAATTATAAACACTCTCGAGAACGTTTCCGGCAAGGTCCTTAATAAAATACTCTATGTAATCGTTAGGGCCGCCAAAATTTGCGGTGATTAACGCTGTGTTAATTAGAGCTACGTCTTGAGGCGAGTAGGTTTGGTACTGTCCGTTTGATCCTATGTATCTTACGTCTACTGTTTCCATTATACTGTGTTAGACAGACTTAAAAAGTTTGCGTTTGCTTCAAGTAGTTGTTGGCGAAGTGAGTTGATCTCTTCAATATAAGCCTTTTCATTATCAGTTAAAACTCCTCCACCTAAATATTCTGTACTTCTTGCAACAAGATATTCATGTGAATTAAGTTCCCCTGTAGCGGGAATTTCGAAAAATAGTTCATTGTAGAGGTCAAAAAATTCGTCTACTGTTATTTGTTGGGCGGGAACTACAGAAGCGGTTACTGGTGTATAGAGTTCTGTAAAAGATGTATCTACCACTCTAGTGAAAGTGTTGCGTCCGTATACTTCTTTAACCAACTTCACTTCCTGTGTCATTATTCTACTACTTTAAAGATTAAGTTTTCGTTAGTATAAATTACTTCCTCACCTGAGGGAAGAATTGTTTTGATTAAAATTTTATAGAACCTGTTTACTTCAAGTCCGCTAGTATAGAGAGTAAAGTAATTACTTTCAGTATCGGCACTTAGTTTAGTATATTTACTATCAAAGTCTACCACTACCTCGTTAGTCTTATAATCCATCAAAGACCAGAAGCTGCTAGAAGGTAAATAGAGCTGTGTTAAGTAGACTGAAGAAGTTGTAAATTGACGTGCAGGATAAGTAGCTCTCACTCCTGTTCTTACTTTGTATATTTCATTCTGCCTAAACTGTCCTGGATTGTTTTGTAATACTATGGTTATTTGATCATTTGTTGCAAGTCCGTAAGATCCAGTAGGTCCGTAGATAGCGTCGTCCCACTTGAATTCAATGTTGGGAGGATAGATTGTATGAGTATCTACTGAAAAGAATTTAAGGTCTACATAAGAGGCTGTGTTAAATTCTATAGCGTCGGGATGCTTAACTACTACTCCGTAATTAGGAATTGAACCGCTAAACCATTTGTCAACTACACTTGTAATATCCATGTTTATGTCTTTGTTAGACATATAATCAAAAAACTGACTGCCTGAAGATGTAGTTATATACGTACTTCCTGTAACAGTCCATGGAGTAGAGTTCTGATAAGGACCTGTATATTCCCAGCTCACTCCGTTTCTGGATTCAGGAACCTGGGCATACTGTCCTGTACCCATTACCCACGATTGAGATAATGGATAGGCTTGTAGCGAATAAGTTGTATTAAGATTTTGTGCAGAAGCGAGATACATTCTTAGATTTGCTTCCCAAGATCCACTTACTGCTGTTAATGCAAATGTTTTTAGTTTTGCAATATCAGCTGGAGAGAATTGTAGTAAAGCTCTTCTGACATCTAGCTGAGAAAAATAAGCATCAGTAGTAGTATAGTTTCCTGCGGCAGCTAAGTCGTAGTTGTAATATGGGTTTTCAGTCAAGCCGTTTCTATAAAGAAATCTTGTTCCGTCTTGAGAGTTTTTAGCAGATACTTCTAAAATAGGATCTCGTCCCGTATTTTTTGACGGGTAATGCGAGTATATTGTAGAGTCTGCGGATGTAAATATTTGATATACTGCCATATTATTAGAATGTTACTACACGTCCTTGAATATCTGTATCGGGGTATTTAACTTCAAAGATGCTTGGATCAAGTGAAGGGTAAATAACTCCGTTCAGAGTTGCTGCTGATATGTCATAACTGTATTGAGAATAACCGGCATTAGTTCCTGCGATATTATTAATAGTGATTTTCTGTACAGTCTGAACGCCTGGTATTTGATCAAGAAGAGTATAAATCTCAGAAAGAATGATTGGTTGATTCATTTGCCAATTCTCTCTTGCAAAATAAGCTTTTAACAAAGTTAAACATCCAGCAATAACGTCTCTTGATGTATAATTTGGTCTTATAACAATATCAAAATTAACTTGGATATTAATGATATAACCAGGTTTGATAATAATTGTATCTGTAAGCATTCTATATTGCTCAAGATAGGTTTGTATATTTTTTAACAAAGCAGTTCCAGGAACGGTAAAGGTACCGTCTACGTTATATCCTAACAGGTAAAGTGATGTAGCAAGAGGATCTCTTTCTCCTGGCTGTCCTACTTGGTACTCTGCAAATGTTGCTGTGTCTTTTGTAACGTAAGCTTTAGCTACCTGTCCGAACTTAGGAGGCATTCCTAAGACTGTACCTAAATAATCTTGCTGAGTTACGGCACGCATCTGGGAGGGGAACTGGGCGAGAGTATTTAATTTTAAACTTTCAGGGGTATCGCCATCACCTCCTCCGACTGCCGGTACGCTATTGTTTATTGCTAGTGTATTTTGTATAGTAGCGGCTATAGTGGGGTTTGTAGGGTTCGGGAATGATATTGTTGACGTGACAATATTTGTTAGTTCATTAACACCTACATTTGCTACAGCCCCTCCTCCTACTAAGTACTGTACTGTCAGAGTTGTGTTAAAAGGAGCAATACCGTAAGACATATTTGTTACAAAGTTCGTAGGGTCATAAGCGGTATTAAGCATATCTATACCGTTCACTGTACCTATTCCTACATTAAAAGGATTGGGGATTGAGCCGGATACGGCTTGTATTCCTGCGCCAAACTCTAACTGTAAGGTTACTTGAGTATTAAATCTAGATACAAAGCGGAAGGGCGTTTCTATTCTTTCTAGAATATAAGGGACTTGATTTGCTTCTTGATAGAGTTGTGGATATGCAAGTGCAGTATTAGCTACAGGCTTCAAAATATAATCTTGAGCTAGATACGGGACTTCGTACCATCTATAACCTGAAATATCATCTATCACCTGTAATATCTCGATAATGTTATCGTCCTGTATTGTTCTTATCGGAAATCTTTCAGGAGTCCCGAAATTTAAAGTAGTAGATTTGACTTGTCCGGAAATAGCTTGAGTTTTCTTTTTAAGTAAATAAGTATTCGGGTTGCCTCCTGAAGTGGTATATACAGAAATCTCTGTAGGGTCTATAGATGATGAAAGATTGAAATCGATTCTATTTGGACAGTAGAAAAAATTAGCAGTGTTTATATTCGATCTAACTTGCATTCCTTCTTCGATAATCATTGCATAGTTAAAGTCTGGGTATTGACCGCTGGAGCCGGATGCTGGTACTTGTTGGTATACGTCGAGGGTAACGATAGCTGCAGAGGTTACTTTCGGTCTGTATCCTAGCATGTACGCTAGGGCGTAGAGGTTATTAGTCTGTTTTGCGTATTCAAGGAAAGTTTCTTGAGTCTGATTATCTAGGTAAAATGATAAAACGTCTCCTACATAAGAGGCCATGTCAATAAACATGGTACCAGGAGAAGAGGTTGAGAAATCGTTATAGGAATTAGGGTAGTACGTTTTTGCATACTCGATCAGAGCATTTTTAAATGTAGTAAAGTCTTTGTTTAGATATGTTATATTCTTGTTAGCCATTTAAACTTAATATTACAATGTCTGATTCACCAGTGTTGTTTATTTTATACGAAAACTGTACTTTTAAAAAGTTTTCATCCGGGTTCCCTCCGAAAACTAGTTCTGTAATTATAACGTTTGGAAAGTAACGTTGGATTCCATCTCTAATCAAAGAATCTAATTCATTTAAAGTTTCAGTAGTTATTTGTTCAAATAGCTTACTTCTTATGTTAGCTCCAAAACTAGGATTAAAAATCCTTTCTCTTTGATCAGTAAGTAAAAAATTTATAATGTTATATTTTAACTGCTCTCTGGTTGTATAAACTGTCCTAAATACTCCCGGTGCATTAAAAGGTAAAGCTACCCCTATTCCTGTTGAAGGACGTAAGTCTAAGACGTTTATATTTCTGAGATTGTATGCCATTATACTTCTCCGTTAGCTTGCATTTTAGCCATTATACCTGTGAAATCCGGAACAGCGTTAATTTCTATAGCGTCTAGATTTGAGCTCCTTCTTGCAGAAGCAAACATACCGCCCATTGAATCTACTACCGGAACGTCGGTAGTTGTTGCTGAAATATTTCCGATTCCTTCAAAATCTTTCGGTGTCATAGTCATTGCAGTTTCCGCAAGGAGGCTATTTAGGGGATTATTTCCGCTTAATACCGGGGGAACTAGTTTCGGGGCTTGTTTATTTAACGTTGCTGGAACGCTTGATTTTTGCTTAACTGTTTCAGCTATAGGCTGTTGTGAACGATTAGATATAACTGCTTCTTTCAGGATACCTGCTAATTCTTCCTGAAAAACAGCTCTAACCTCTTCTCGAATTAATTTCCTAAGTAAGTCTAGTTTTGCCATATGTTATAAATATATTTGTTGTGAATTTTATTGCTATCTAGATACATTTGATGTTCTTTGAGCTGCTTGTCCGGTAAAGGCTTGAGTTGCATTTGTTCTAGTAGTGCCTAGTTCACTACCCAACTGAGCTTTTTGTTCCGCTAAAGCTTTCCTTGTTCTTTGTCTTAGTTTTCTACCTCCTTTTAGGTTATTAATAAAAGCATTTAAACCTAGTCCTTTATTCTCATTTAGATTGTCTGGAGAATCGAGCAAAGTAGCAGATATATTTAGATCATCTTCTAGTATGTCATTATTGCTTAAGTAATTTAAGGATTCACTTATTACTGCTAAGGTGTCGCCGTCGATTGATGCTAACTCAGGGCGAACAAGACCGAGTGATACAAGCAGCTGTTTAACTTCTCCAATGATTACTTCTTGGTTAGTAGCAAAGGTTAAATCTGATTGCGCTACTATAATACCTCTTGGATCTAATGCAACCCCTCTCCTTCTCTTATTTTCTATAGATAAATCAACGACTTCTTCATCTATAACCCTTATTTGATAGATTCCAAACAGGGCAGTATCAGGGTCTGTTTTTGAATCGTAATCTATAACATAGGTTGCTAACTGATCTAGTAGACCATTTAAATCTTTTCTAGTTCCCTGTAACTCACTTAATATATCAGAATCCTTAAACGCATCACATACTTGTAAATTTAAAAGTAGTATATCTAAACGTCTTAATAATTCATTTGCATTGACTAAGATGTAACGTATAAAGCTTGTAGCAACACTCAAGAGCGCGTTTATAGATCTCAAAACTCTTACTATACCATCAGACTCATCTTTGGCAGCATTTTTTGCATCTTGTATTTTTGTTTGAGCACCGGCGGTAAGGAAAAAGCTCGGTATTGGTAGTATACCGAAAAAATAAAGTATGAACTTAAATACTTTTACGAGTATTATAGCAAATTTAATTATATTCTGACCGGATTCGATTACCTTCTGTACTTTATTTGCCTGTCTAATAAAAGTTCTTATCCCGTCATTTATTTCTTTTAATGTTGGTATTATTCTAGTCACATCTACAAACTCGCTTAATCTCTGTATTTGACTTCTAATATCAACTCCTACGAAGTTTCCTGCTAAATTTACTGCGCTCTTGAAGTTTAGATTTTGGATGGTTGTACATACGGCTCTAAGTCTCCCGATTTTATTCTGCAAGGCTAAAAGTTCAGGTGTAGAGATTTGATTAAAATCTGAATACTTGTTTACATCCCCTAAAAAATCATTTACGAAATTTAAATTTGAACCAAGTCCGGGAACCTCCTGTAGTACTATTGCATCTTGTGATGTAAATAGAGAGCCTGTTGTATTTGTATTAAAACTAAAAACTTCTCCAATGCCTTTTAGTAGGTAATACATGTTGTACTTTGATACAGGGGTTCCGCCTTCAGCAGGGGCATTGGATTGTGAGACGGCCTGCTGAGGGGGTACAGCGTTAGGGCCTACCCCGAGGTAGGATCCTATAAAGACATTAGGGTAAGCTGTATACTTATCTATTGCTGTTACTACTAACCCTGCTTGGTCTTGTAATGTGTAAAAGGCAACTTGAGTAGGTGTCCATGTACTTCTTTCAGGTCTAGGTTGCCGTTTTATGTTTATATTATCGTATGCATACGCGACGACGTTACATAGATCTACAGAGTTTAAAGCGTCTAAAGCACTAAACAATCCGGTCTGGATAAGTTTCTCTCCGATTTTCGGTCTTGCTGCTGTAGTAGGTACCTCCCTGTATTCTATCTGTTTTGACGGTTGACTTCTTGTTGTTACGATAGTATCTTGTATATTATCAGGAGGCGTATCATTAGGCCCTAGAACAGATTGAAATTGATATGTTGCTACATTCGGTGTAGCAGCAACTCCTGGTGGGAGTCCAGTACTAGCAAACCCTGCTCCTGTTTGTACGTCAGCTCTGGCTGAAGGAAGGGGTACGGTTCTAGTCGTATAGTTTCTAGGTTCTCTTGCAGGTTTATTTCCATAGCGTGCTTCAGATCTTCTTCTATCGTTTTGGGGCACTGGATTACCCCATAGAACTTTATCTACACCTATCTGTAGGTCTCCAAGTCCTTTAGAGGCGATTCTAACTATCCTCTCAATACCTCTTGCTAGTTTATTTCTTGCCATTATCTAGTAAAAGTATTTTTAGAGAGACATGTAGAATTTAATTGAGCTTTAACTCTATTGCCTATTCCTTGCAATACCTTACTTGTATTAACTATTCTAGGTATTGCAGTTTCGAGTTCTTCAGCTGACATCTCCTGCAGTGCAGCACCGAGATTAACTAATGCATCTATCAGGAACCCTAATTGAATAGCTGTACTAGTTCCTAGTAGTACTGGTTCACCTACTCTTAATGCACTAAATCCTAATTCAATTTTTGGAGACGCTATTGTAGTTTTTTCATTTGCATCAACAGTAAATGTTGCAGGAGATGATATTGCAACGCCTTTTTTTCCAAATAAAAAAATAAAATCGTCGTAGGAGTGATGTGTAACTCTTCCTGAAGTTATAATGACTTGGTTACCTAGATATGGAAATTGTGGTTGATACATCCTAACCCTGATTAGATATGATTTGATCTTGTTCTTGAGCAGAGATATTAGCAGTACTTGTTAATTGCTGCTGTATAGGTACAGAAACAGTGTATGATCGAGCAAACACTACGTCAAGGCTTGCTAAACTAAAATTATTGTTTATATCGTCGATAACTATCTGCTGTCCTTGTGTCAAATAGATTGAAGAAGGATCAGTATTTATATTCTCTACTGTAGGGATCCATGGGAGCGTATCTGTAGTTCTACCTTGTCCGTTTCTTATTATAGTAATCGGATTTCCAGGAGTACTATTTTTTGACCATGTATTTTGATCTGCCGGTACAGGGTTTGTAGAACTAAATCTTATTGAATTACCCCATCTTCCTTCAACAGTGACGTCTCCTGTAAATTGTTTAAGAGCTTTTATATTACTCTTCTCTACAAAATTCGGGCCTAAAGGCATATTTAAGGATCCGGTTGCAGATGTATTTACAGGTTGGTTAGTATCTGTACTATCTTGATAATTACGATTTATTGCCCCAATATAAGCTCCATAATCTCCAAGATCAGGAAAGGCATTATGATTAGCGAAGCCCCATACGTTGTAAGGTGCTGTATAAAAAATATCTCTACGATCTCTATCTTCATTCATATCCCTTGAAGGTCCTGGAAATAGGAGTACTATTTCTCCCTCTACTGGATATTGTTTAATAGCTGAATTTATAGGCCTTGCTACCTGATTACCGGCACTAGTTAGAGTTCTGTCTTGAAGTCCAGGTAACATTTGAAAAGTGATTTTACCTAAGTCAGAAGGATCGTTGTAGTAAGGGTCTGGAACGTTTGTGCCTATATAAAAAGGTCCCTGAACAATATGCGTTACTCGTGCAATAAGATAGTTGAACTGCGATCCTCCTTGCGGCGATTGCGTCTGGCTCTGTAATTGCTGAGCATATGTTGGATTAAAATTTGCCATATTATTTACTTTCTGGCAGCTGCTTAACTTCTTCTTCTTTTAGAGGTGTAGTTGTTTTTTGAATATCACTAAATAACATCTCTAAGTCTTTATCACTAAAGACTCCATCTGCACCTGCTTCAGCTTGACTGGCTTTTTGAAGAATTTGAGCTAATTTAACTAAGGCTTCGTCGTTCTTAATATCAGAATCTAGGTAACCCTTAATAAGAGGTACAATAACTACAGCATCACCAGGTTCGCTAACCATCTCGACTAACTGATCGGTTAGGGCTTTAATCTGGCTTTGCTTAGCTTTATGATTCTTAACAATATCTTTGACAAGGTCGGAATATTTCTTTCCGTCGTATAAATCGAAATCTAAACTCATAAGAATCTTTTAAATAAATATCTAGCATGAAAAAATGTCTATTTTTGTTCCTTGCTCTAAATATTTATTCAACATATCCTTATAGATCTCTTTAAGGGTCTTTATAACTTTGGTAATCACTGGAGTAGGTGCATCTGTAATCTCTTTTATGTAGATAAAGAGAGCTTTTTTATTAAAGATATCTATATTCTCTCTTCGTTTAAAGAGTTCTAAAATTGCATCACCTACTCTAGCCTCTTGAGGTTTTGGAAAAAGATCTAAAAGATCCTCATCTATTCTCTTTATAAAGAGATCGATAAAACTAGTTTGCTCTAAATCATCTGGTCTAGATAGTAATAATTCATTGGTAAGAGTTTTATCCGTTTCTACGTCGTCTACAGGAGCTCTAGTTTTAAGTCTTTTATGGTTATTGTTATTATAAACAATCAGATACCTCTTTGCTATAGTACCGAAGTATGAATATGCTTTACCTTTCTCTTGGTTATATAGATGTAATTTTTCTAGCAAGAAAGCAATTACTTCATGCTTTAATTCATCAATATTATCGACTTCGGTATAGTAGAACTTGAAAGTATGAATGATATTTTCAGCAAGTTTATAGAAAGCATAATAGATCTTCTGATTAAAAATCTCATCTCTTTTAGCCTGCGAAGTCTCTTTTCTGTAATCGAGAATAGCTTGCTGAGTATCTAAGGTAAAATAATCGACTGATTTCTTCGGTCTTCTTTTTCTAACTTTACCGTCTTTAGTAAGCGTAACCTCTATTTCTTCTGGTTTAAAAATATCTTCTACCATTATCGCTTATTAAATTGGTTTAATCCGTCTTGGATTGCTTTTAAATTAAAGAAAACCTGTTGTAATTCTTTATCACTCTCTAACCAAATCTTATCGTCTAGATTCTTCACAGCTTTTTCAGACTCTCCAATCAAGCCCTGAAGCCCTGCAATAAAATTAGCTTGGCTAATTACAGTGTTTTCAAGTCTAATGTTCTTTTGATAAAGGTTGTAAATAATCCAACCTACTATAGTAGCTGCCCAGAGAGCAACCATAATCCATCCAAATACCATGTTATAATTCTTTTAAGGCGTTTAATAATCCAGGATTCTTACTCCCGATATTTGATAACTTTTTAGCTTCAGCGGCTTGTTTAAATTGAGTAGCAGTAGCAGGTTTTACTTCTTTTGATTTCGCTACGCCTACCTTACCGCTCCATTCCTTTTCCCACTCTACTCTTGCAGCTAGAATATCAGCTTGATGTAAAATATAAGGGAGCGATGTTCTTAATTTAGATTCATTTTGACTTGAGAAGAGATATGCTTTATTACCGTCGTCATAAGGTCCGTCATGAATCTTAATGGCTACAAATTCGTTAAACGACATTTCGATTCCGGCTGATTGTAGGATAAATAAAGAAGCGTCTTGAATCGGAATAAAAGGTAGTTCGGCGTTAGGTTTATACATTGCTCCTTGATTCTTGATATGCCATTCTGAATCATTAGGTAAGTAAGAGGGTTTACCGTTACGTCCTAATTTACCGAGGTCGTGGTTGAGGGCAGAGAATACTAGCTCCTCTTGTGAAAAAGTCGTCATATCTGAACCGAATTGCTCCCATACTTCGTAAAGGGCAAGTGCAGCTTCTACCACCCTTAGTACGTGATCTACATAACCACCAGGAAAGGCATTATGAAAGGCTGTACGAGAGGATGCAGGAGCTAGGGTTAAATTCTCTTCTTGAGACTGATAGAGATTTAAGAGTTTCGTAGCTCTCGGTTCTGAAATATGATCTGAAATTACTCTGTAAAACTTAAGCAGGTTGCTCTCAATTTGTTCTGGTGTTAACATATAGACATGATTATACTATAATATAACTACAAATAAAGATAAAAGCAACTTTATTTAAAAAGATTCTTGCTCAGAATTAACAAGGGTCTGAATATCTGAAATCTTCTCCTTTACTTTCCTTCTCCAATCTTCGAGCTGCTCTCTTGTAAAATTTGGTTGTGAAAGTAATGAAACGATACCGCTAATAGAATTATCGAGAGCTTCTAATTTAGTCGTAACTAAAGCTTTATAACGCATATTATATTAAATTTAAAGTTATATCTACCATTGAATCAATCGACATTGCCCCAATCTTTACAGCCCTTTGTAAAGAAGCCTCTCCTATTTGATCTACACTTTCAGCCCTAAATATGTAAAAAGTTAAAAACCCTTTATCCTCTATAATAATCATAGGATAACTACTTGCATCTACTATCTCCTCTACTCTATCTGCAAATCTCCAATCCTCATCAGCATCGATCAACTCATACTTAACTTCATAAAGCTCTAACTTATTAATCAACTCTTCACAGTAACGACACCCACTAAGCCGCAAAACCGTTACTTTTTTCATTTTTTATTTTTCTTTTTTCTTATTTCCTTTTCTTAAGAAAGAGAAATATTTTTTACTTATAAAAAGAAGTTATGAAATTTTTTTCACATTTCCAACTTTTCACTCACCTCTTTCTGCAGGATCTGAAGGTTTAGTTATCATTGCATATCCAACTGTCTCATCCATATCATCAGGCTCATTGTAGCTATCGGATGGGTCAAAATTCTGAAAATCTGCACTATCACTAGCTGCATCTTCAAGCTTTCTATTAAGCTTAGGATCTTTATTAATTAAATCTTCTATCTGTTTAATATAAGCAGGATCAGTAACATCTCTGTATGTATCTCCTTCTTCAACCCCTAGCTTAGTAATTCTCGCAACAGCACTATCAATAAAAACTCCGCCAGGACTTACTACCATATGATCTACATATTCATCCCCCTCTTCGTGGTAATCGACATCTACTTCTGCATCAATAATGTGATCCTTCCCAAGGATAGTTACCTCCCAGTCTTCAACTTTAACTTCTATAGATCCCTTATCCCCCTCTGCTACTACACCCATACTAGCATTATCTACCATATCGCTATTCAAATCATCTTGCTTTTGCATTTCCCTATCTGCCACAGCCTGTCCAAGACCAAGAGCGGCCGGATCTACTTCTTGTAGATCATCTCTACTTGTATTATCGTCAGCAAATGCTTTTTCCGGGTCTAAAGCCTCATTTAAAGAGGTTCTAGAATAAACACCTGCCTTATTTTCAATTAACCACTGCTTTAAATTAAACTGATCCATATATTTACATTAAATAAGTTCTAATAAATTCTTCTATATCTGATTGAGCAAAACCTGCTTGTCTCAATCTCGATGCCATTTTCTTAACATCTTCAAGGGTCTGAAACTCCCTTCCAATAAGGGCTTGAAAAATCCTTTCCTCTTCGTTCTCAAAAATTCCGCCCGCTTCAGGAACGTTCCATGGATATCCGTTATTATAGATTTGAGATGTATTTTTATTTTCCGGATGATCAGAAGTATCCAGAGGACCTTTCCCTTCGATAGTACCAGGCTTACTCCCTATAACATTAAATCTATTAGGATGAATATCAATTTGATCTCTAGATCCTCGATAAAGAAAATTTTTCATCTTAGCCTTCTCGCTAGGTTGAATATCGAATTCTTTTATTAAGTCAGACAGTTTGATCACAGTAATAAATAGGAACACCCCCATAAAGAGGGTGCTCGTTATCTCAGAATGAAAGACTTACTTTATACTACAGGGTCATCATCGACGGCGTGCATAGTAGCACTAAAATCATCTTCAGCAATATTCATAGCATCAGTATCTCCAGAAGGAATAGTACTAGGATCTTCGGTATAATCATCTTCCATCAATTCCTCCTCTTGGTCTCCGGAAATCAAATCGATAAAAATTTGCTTAATTATAGGTAACGCCTCTCCATAAGAATGTTCTCCGGAAAACGTATTATGATTCTTCGGAACACTATCAGGATCTATACTCAATTTTTCGGCTATAGTCTTAATCCAAGCATCAAGGGCCTGTCTCGCTCTTGTATATTGAGGATCTTTATTTAATGCTTTTAAAATTTTTGCAAGACTGCCGGTATGACCTTCGATAGCCTTATCTACAGCCTCTTGATCGGACATGAGAGAACCATCAGGTCCTATACGCATTTCTTTTTTAATACCGGCTAATTTTCGAAAGCGGCGTATTTCGTTTAAAAGTTTCTTACTCATAGTAATAAATATCAGAAGATGTAGTTAATTAAATAACGATATCTTCCCTTCAGAATCAATTAGTACCGCACTCATATTCTCTACCCAATCACCGCTATTCAAGTAACGCTTTCCGTTAATCATCCTGTCTTCTGGCTGATGAATATGCCCGCAAATAACCCCATCACATCCTTTCTTCTCTGCCATTTTAAGAGCCGCCGTCTCATAATCGTTGATATACATTGTAGCCTGTTTAACACCGGCTTTGATTCTTTGTGAAATAGACTGGTACGGTAATTTACGCCATTTGCGATACCTGTTATACCAGCGGTTTAGCCACAGAGCAAAATCGTAACCAACAGCGCCTATTTTTGACAACCACTTATACTTGGTAATGAATACATCGATAACATCACCGTGAAAAACATAATAACATTTTCTTTTCCATATACCATATTCAATATGTTCTGAGTATTCCAGTACATGGTCCTCTTTTATCTCTATATTTCCAAAATGAGATCCAATAAATTCTTGTATGAATTCATCGTGATTACCTCTTATCCAAATTATTCTCGTCTTATTAGATAATTTAAGTAGCTTAGATATAACTTTAGTGTGATATTTTTTCCATCTAGCTCCCCTATTTAAAGCCCACCCATCAATAATATCCCCGTTTAATATCAGGAGATTAGTAGGATGATTATCAATAAACTCTAAAAATTCCTCTGCTTTAGAATCTTTTGTACCCAAATGTAAATCCGATACTATCACTACTTGATATTTCATACACTAGAAAATAGTAGGGTTAATAATGTCATCCCTAAAAACGTCAAAACAAGTATTAATTCAAAGTCTTTAACTACTTTTTTCATTCCAATAGTTTTGATCGTGTTTAAAAAAATTATCATTATTTTTATTAATCCAAGATTTCCACATCAGCTTAATCATATACCATACACCTTTTTTATTAAATCTTCTACTTGGAGTATATACATAACCATTAACGATTTTAAACTTTTTAGGTTTAATTTTTGAGCTGAGCCTATAGTCTTCAGCCACTTTATCCTCTTCATTAAATCCTCCTAATTTGTTAAATGTTTCTGTTTTAAATAACATAAAACCTCCGAGCGCAAAAGGTCTAGTAAATGAAGTAATCCATTGTACTACATCAAAAACCCTGTATAACCACCTGTAAGGCTTATCTGTTTTAAATTTACAGGTAACCAGATCGTATTTTTCCTTAATAGCTACATTAAGGCAATACTCTATCAGAAAAGGATTTAGAACGTAAGTATCAGCATCTAGGAATAAAACGTAGGGAGTAGTAACTAACTTAGCTCCCCTATTGCGGGCTACAGAAGGAAGGCCTCCCTTTACGATTTTTAGGCTAGGATAGAGCTTTGAATATTTCTCGAGAAGTAAAATAGAAGACTCTTCATCAGAAGAATCGGCCACTATTATCCTACACTCTACTTGAGTTAAAATTAGCTTAATAACATCAACAACACCCCTACCCTCATTCTTGGACGGAATTACAATGGTTAGGTGTTGATTCACCTACATAAATAGCTTACCGGCAGGCTTGTTTAAGTAAAAACATTAGAGCGCGTTCGAGTCCCCGGTCCTGCCTCCCATATATATTAAATATACTTCTACGCAGTAGAGGCAATAGATCGCGTGCACGGCCGTAGACCCTTCCATCAATGCGGGCGGTGTCGTGGAGCTTTTCAATCTCGCGTGCCAGAAGCTCGATAAAATTAGGTTCAGCTAGTGCAGGCCCAGGTGCCGATGCAATCATCCCGCTACCTTCTTTGACCTTCTTTCTCATATCTATACATAGATAAGACTAAGAGACCCCTTCATCTCCCGTATCTTTTTTAAGACCTGTATTATCCCACTCCTTATACATAATTTCAAGAGGATGTAAGAGATATAAAGGGAGAGAATTATCAGTATAATAGGTCACGATCTCCCACTTAGGATCTTTAGGATCACGAGTGAGGGTGAAGGCGTGGGCCTTATGACATAATAAAGGATCCCCCGGAATAAGAGGGGAATAATTTAGTGCCTCTTCCTCAGTAATACGCTTTAGCATATGTAAAGGGAGAGATAAGAGGTAAGAATAAAGAATAGAAGGGAGGTTAGCATCTGGGTATTATACTCCTTCTTGGTATCAAATGAGGATCTAAATAATTTCAATACCCATGCCATGGCCGTAAATCCGACAAGGAAAACGGAGATTTGAAAGATCATAAGTCCTACCATAATATATATTTTTTACTTTCGCGGAAATTTTTCTAGCAAGTTTATCACTACCTGCTCCCATAAAGGTAGAGGTTTCTTTTGGAAATCCAAACTTTTTTGCCGGAAATCTTGAGGTCTAAACTTCGAACGAAAGTGTGGAATGGTTTGGAAATACTTGAAACTCATATAGTTACCTAAAGGTTTCTCCATAGTACTATACTCAAAACCCCATGGTTTTAAACGAGTTATACAACAATACTCCCCCCTAAAGATGAAGGGGTAACCTATTTTCACGAGACTCCGAACATACCGATTACTCCACATACCTGAAAAATACTACTCTATATACGACTTAACAGAAGGAAGGCCGGAATATTCGCAAGTTATCTCCTCCCTTCTCTTTTTGAGCTCTTCCTTTATTTCGGGTGAAAAATACACGCCCTCGGATTCCATATCCGATACTACGGTTCTAATATTGTTTAAAATCATTTCCTTGACCTGGGGTGTAGAATTACGGTAATCGGCCTGATCAAAGACCTTACCTATATACCTAATGAACTGTGCACGCGGACTATTCTCAATATCGAAAACCTTTGTTTCTGGTTTTGAAAACTCTCTATACACTAGAATACCAAAGACAATAAATAAAACCGTTACAATGGACGACAAAACTATAATTTCCATCTTACTTTCTTTTTAAATTGACATAATTCAATAGTCCCAAGATAGTTGGTGGCCACAACCCAATAAAGATGGCCTTGGTGGGTTCGTTCTTAACGACAAATAGATACTCGCTAAAGAAGATACAAACGACAGTAACAAGGATAATCAACAACTCGATTTTGTTTAAATTTTTCATAGACCTAAATATAATAAGTTATAATGATATATATTTTAGTTTAACCTAAAAACTTCCCGGAGGGTATCCCTTCACTCACGCTCCGCTGATATGCATATACCCTGTTAGTAGCTGTAATTACAGTGGTGATAGGATGCTGTCAGGTGACGGCAGTGTGCAGTCAGTTGAGTGCAAGTGAAACCAGATGTCCCTCCGAGAAGAAGATAGGATACGGGAATGACATGTAGACCTTAGTCTACTTTGATAGCCACCGATACTAGAGCCCTAGATTTAGTCTCCTTACGATTATCCATCAGTACTCCATCCTTTAACGTGAGAGCATGCCCTCTAGTAAGGATTAGGTAAGTACCTTCTGGATTCTCTTTAACAAAAGAGCTAAGGCGTACCTGTCTTGGGATAGTATTACCATACACCTTATAAGTCTTGGTAGGTGTTTTGATAACACGTGTAACGGTTTTGCCATTCAATACAGTACCTTCCTCTAGAGCCTCTAGGACATTCTTCCTAGCCACTCCTTGGCCTTCTTGGCGCTTCATACGATCGGCCACCTCTTTATGAGCGGCATCGTACTCCATTCCAAAGGCTGTTGCTACTGCATAGACTGTACAGTCATTCTCCTCGCCTGCGGCGATCAGAGACTCGCCCCGTAATAGGGACATTGAATTGATCTTCTTCATAACTATGATTGGTGTTTAGTTCCTCCTTTATACTAGGTCTGGTACCTTTAGATGCTTTATCATCTCCCTGAAGCCATCCTCATTGCCTTCAGCTATCCATTGGTTCATCATCATCCTAGCTCTATCCCTTCCTTCGTACTTAGGGATACTTTTACCTACATTAAATTCTTTCATCCATTCGCTTTCGCTCAGAGGCTTCTCTGGGTAAGCAGTTGATTTAATTTTCATAACATTAATTTTTATGGGTGTGAAAGATACGAACTTTTTTAAGCAATAGCAACTTTTTCTTAAAAAAAAGCAGAGAGAATCTTTTTACAGACCTCCCTGCTAAAACCAAAGCAAGCATTAAGCATATTCCATTCCTAATTCCCAGATGGCTTGATTGACCTCTATATCCTTTTGAATGTTTCGGATCGACTTAGCCTTACGTTGATTACCTCTCGCATTGGCCATATGGTAGCCTCCCTTAATGACACTCTCTTGAATCCTGTTCATTACTACCCACAAACTATCTCCCTGATCTTGAGTACGGCGAGGTGCTAGAAAGTCAGCAAGTTCAGCATCGGTCGGTACACGATCGGAATAGCTTCTGAGAGCGATAGCACGTCTAGCAAATTCCTTTTGTTGGGTCGGAGTAAGGGTGATCATATTATACTGATTAATCCTTCCTACTAAATCAGGCAAACGTTCGATCGCAGTATTCATAGTCTCCTGCAGCTGATCAAATGAATAGCCTGAGTGACGGAGATTAAAAGATCCCATATCAGTATCCTTTATAACTAATCCGTTCTCGCATACTAGACGAAAGATACCTAGTTCGAATTTAAAAGTACCTACTCCAGCATGATTGTTCATCACTACTACATTTATGTAGCTCTCTACATTCCCTCCTTGATCCTGAATAAAGATCTCTGGATGATAGAACTTGATAACATGATTACCAAACTCTTGATTGATCTGTGTACGTGAACGGTTAGCCTTTGCCATACATACACTCCATCCTAAACGATTCATATCCTCTATAATTCTACTAGTAGGAAGAAAGGCATACCTAGCAGAAAGGCCCGGACGCGGGGCAGCTGCAAAAGCTTGAGGTGCTGCAGCTCTTACTTCGTCGAGAGTCATAGCTCTCATTTCTAATGAATTTCTTGGCATAACTTCTATTGTTTTGTTTGCACTAAAGATAAGTACTCCAAACTAATCAGGCAACTTTATTTAAGATATTTCATACTTTTCTGATAAGCATCAATCCCTTTCCTTAATCTCTCTATCTGCTCCTTTTGTTCGGCCATAATTGAGAAGCACATAAAGAGTATTGCTCCAAATAGAGTAAAGAATCCAATGATTAAACCCTCATTTGACATGTCCATAAACATTTGGTACCAGGTTACTAGACAAAGTACAACGGCGATAAAGCGACTTAAGTTTTTCATAGCTTTTGATTTTTAATTTGAACTAAATATATGAACTTTACTCCAAACAAAAAACTTTTTTTCCAAAGTAATATAATATATTTTCAAACTATTTCATTAATTATATTACTTCAAAACCCCTACTTCT
>Ga0181352_1000038_pt1 | contig 50994 bp, 76 predicted proteins | sample Fa13VDMLBSN_FD_130103 | JGI IMG/M metagenome (GOLD analysis project Ga0181352, IMG submission 130103) | Freshwater viral communities from Lake Michigan, USA - Fa13.VD.MLB.S.N | ecosystem: Environmental > Aquatic > Freshwater > Lake | place: USA: Michigan | collected 2013-09-23 | reverse complement strand
AAGTATTTCTGCTTCTTGGTACGCATATCCCCTCTCTCCTTATAGTGATACCGACCACGACCACGACCACGACCACGACCCCGACCGCGACCCTGGCCACGACCCCGACCGCGACCCTGGCCACGACCCCGCCCCCGACACCGACCCCGTCAACGCCCCCGACCACGACCCCGATCTCGACCGCGATAGCAAGTATTTCTGCTTCTTGGTACGCATGTTATTCTCCTGCTATTTAGAAACGAAACGGGCCAGGAGTGTTACCTCCCAGCCCGCTCCATTGTGTACGTATCCGTGGCGCTTCAGCGTCTCGCATTCACGGGACGGACACACACACTCAACATCCACGCCACTGGCTGTATGCCTAGGGCGTAGCAGCACACACTAGAGTCTTCAGAAGCCGCTCTCCATTGAGCCGTACCTCTCTCCAGTATGTATATTATACCCTGTCTTGACCCCTATGTCAAGTGGGTTTATTCAACTCGCTGAGCAGCTTCATGAGCTTCTTCTCAGCTATTTGCATGTTCTCTGCTTCCGCTACGATCTGACTCACCATGTCAGCATTATAGTGGTGAACCATGGATCGCGGATACAACTTGCCATCAAGGTTGATGATGGAATCGTTGGTCACCTGCACCCGGCGTGCATTTATGATAGTATGCTCACCTCTGTACAGATTTGTCCACACCACGAACCGAGGCATCGAATCCTCCTTACATGTAGCTGTGGCGCCCATTACGCCACAGAATCTTCCCGTTGTGACGAATGACGATATGCACGTACAGGCCGCGATACTGCGCGTAGCACGCATTCCCGATCAGAAACGCAGAGGTTTGGCTCGGGCACGAAGCATACACTTCGCCGTTCATCATGATTTCGTAAGACATTTCAGCCTCGTTGATAGCCTGGCGGCGGTACTAACCCAGGTTGCCCCAACAACCACGCCTCACGCAGAGTAACCCATGCGTAGACGTAAGTGCAGGTTGAGTGCTTGGGGATTAACACTTCAACCAGAGTTCGATCCGGGTCTGGCATTTCAGCCTCCGATGGTGTACGTCATGCCACGCATGTTGCACCCCAGATAGCGCAGTAGCGCGTCATGAACGCTAGCCGGCAGCATCGACTTACCGTCCACCACATCACACTGGATGAACAGCGACACGCGACGATTCTCGTAGATGAAGGATACGAGTGTGAGCTTACGCATAGTTTCCTCCGTTGTTCAGACTAACGCAAGATATCCACTTGCCCTTGCGTCCCCGCGCAGGTCTTACAGGTACTTCTTGCGCTAGCCTATTCAACGATAGGTCTCGACCACGAGCGCCTTGTCCACCAAGGAGCGGAACGTGTAGGTGCACTCGGGGTGCATCTTGCGCCGCCCTTCGAGGAATTCTAGTGCATAGTGCCGATATTCAAACACAGCAATGATGCAGCCATCTCGAAGGACGGCGTAACCAGCGTTGAGGACCATCCTCATGACTTGCACTCCTTCTGCCACGCACGGTGAATGCACGATTCGTTCATGGCGAACAGCCCAGGGCTCATGGTGGGCTCATTATTATGCCACACCTTGAGCTGGTCTTGGCGCGACAACTCGCGCCACCACGACATGGCGGTCTTGCACGCCTGCCTATAACGCTGATACTGTTCAGCGATATCAACGCTCGTCATGACTCTCCCTCCTTGACGATCTTATGCTGGCTCGTCCATCCATCCCCGCTGAGCGCGAGACAGGACATGCCAATGGCGTTGGTGGAGAGCACGGTCCATGTCCCGTTAGGTGACACGAACAGTTCAAGCAACGAGCCGCTGGAGGTAATGCCTACACCATCCAGCTTCTCGTTGAGCTCGGCCTTCAGTTTCTCCACCATTACAGCACGAGACGTGCAAATAGTCTGCGCCTGAGCATCGCAAGACGCAGCAACAAGCAACCCCGTGGTAAGCAGGGCACCAGCAATCCATCGAGAGATGGATACATCTCTGACCATGACACGCTCCTATCTGATGATTCTTCCATTCTCCCACACGATCAGGCCCATGTGGTCGCACAACGTCATGCGATACACGCCACTGGCGCAATCAGCGTGGAAATCTCCATCGTAATCCCTGGTGCACCTATCGCCCCACATTATGTGGGCGATGTGCAACCCAAGAAAACGATTTGGCATGGTGGCGATACATTCGCCATCTTCAACTAGGTCATGTTGTGTATGTTCAAGGGGCATGGCAGACGATCCTTTTACGGCTTGTGTGTACGAGATGACTTCAGCAATATCTCTAGCGCCACACCATGCTCGGCTTCGTAAAATAATTCCGGCCACGGCGCCCCGCTAAGATACGTGCTGTAGTACCACTGCCCGAAACGCAACTGCTTACTCTCGGGTAACGTGAAATAATGCCTATATCGCGCCAATATGGCGTCTCTAGACACAGCCTCGTAGACGCCCGAGCCGCGCTTCATAGCAGACGTTCCTTTCCCATTCTCTTATTATCTCATATCTAGATGGCTAAGTCAAGCGCATCGCTATGTACTCGCAAGCATTCGCATCAATTCGCACGCACGAATACTTGAGAGATACTACGTTATGACTTCACTTCGCCTTCACTTCACGACGCACTACTATCATAAAAGCGCGCAAATGTGCGCGCATATTCGTGCGTAGGTTGTGGGCACCTGGCGAGCCGGGGCCGGCGCAAGAATATTACGCGGCATTTGAGCTAAACGCCTGGCGTCCGGACAAGCGAAAACCCCGGGGGCCTAACCCCGGGGTAATCACCTAGTTCCGTTGTGGATTAGGCCGCGCGGGCCTGTTCCACAATCTTGTCGAAGTGCAGCGCGATCCCCTCGCCATTGCCGCTTGAAGGGATCGTCCGATACGTTACCCCGTCCGGCATGGTCTGGATGCGCTCCTCAATCTCATTTTTGAGATTAACAAGAGCCAGCAAAACGTCAGCCGGGAAGGCGTCGGGGTAGCGGGAATTGAGGCGAGTGACAATCTCATGAGCGAGATTGAGCGGAGCGGTGAAGTCCGCCGGCTTGGGAACAAAATCCTTCGCCGTCATGACCTCCGCCAGTCCGGCGAGCACTCCCGCCGGTCCCGCCGCTGCGATGGCAGCGCCGACCGTATCGTTAACGGCCGTAGCAGACTTCGCTTTGGTTCCACGCTGTCCCTTGACGAGGCGACCGTAGATTTCAGCACCCTTGTGGAAAGTAATCGGGACGATGGTTTCATTCTCGTTAGGCACCCAATCGCGTCCGGACTGGATCGAAGGGACAGCGACCCTATGCGGCGCGACAAGATGACGCTCGCACGCTACCCCGTCACCGGGATAGGTCTTAGTGTATTCGTTCGCCCGCGAACCGTCCGGGCGCTTGCCGGGGTTTTTGAGCTTGTACCCAAGGTAGACGGGATAAGCGTCATCGGTAATCATTACTGCCACTTTGACAGCCATTGCTGCAGAGTTCCTGGTATACGCGGAGTTGTCTTTGCCGGGCTTGGCGCCGGATTCCTCCAAGAACTTTTCGACGGCAGCGCGACGCTCCGCCGTGTTCCCCTGGACCGGTGCCGGATTGTATGCCGGGAACTTGTCCGGGGTGGGCTTGTCCGCCGGCCACTCCGCCGCCGTCTGCACCCATGATCCGCCGCCCATCATGAGCCAGTCCGCCGCGCCGACAGTGTAGGGAAGCGACTTGCTTTCCAACGTGCGGGCGCCACCCTCGATACCGAGAAGCGCCTTACCAAGCGCGACTTTGAGTGCTTCAGCGTCCGTTGTGGTCGCGGTATACTTTGCGACCGGCGGCTGATTGTGTCCGATACCAGCCAGCGCTTCGAGTGCAGTAGCGGTAGCGGTAGCATTAGAAACGGTCATAGTTTCACATCCTTTGGTTGTGATGGTTTGAGGTATTCCCGCTTGTCATGGGCGTGACTTTCCCACTGTGATAATTATATCACTGGTGGTCGCCTATGGCAAGTCGGCCCCGTCCAAAATTGGGCGCTAGAACAAGGGTTTACATGCGACGCGAGAAACGGAAAACGAACATCACAAGGCTAGAACGCAAGCGACCGACAGGAAGCCTATAAGCCCATGCAATCAATGGGCTTAACAGGCGCGGACATTCATACATGAATTGTCCGATTCGGAATGACGTTGGATGCATGGCACTAATCGAACCTATTCCAGTGATTCCGCGCAATGCAGAATTCGCGACCATCTGAAACTTGGTACAGATGATTGTTTGGAATTGGATCGCCAACATACACCAAGTCTAGACCGCGATTGGCGCACCAATTGTTAATCAAAGATTCGGCTTTCTCTAGCGTCTGGCAGTAAGCATCTGCAGGCAGGACGAAGCGATTTTGACCGGGTAGCATATGCACCCGGTACAGGCAGTCCCACGATTGGGACAATCCGGAACGGCGATGAAGTCTGGTCATGGCGTAGGGCTCACTTTCCCTAGCGCCCAATTTTGGACGGGGTAGCGACGCCTATTCACAATGTCAAAGAGCGGATAACGATTGAACTATGGCACAAGTAATCGCCAGGTGGGATCACGAATCCGTGATCTAGAGAATTATTTATCACAAATGTTATAAACGATTGTTTACATAAATATGGCTTAAGAATTGCATGATGATATGTTATAGCATTGCACACCTGGCGACGTGCCCGCGTATTATAAGGAATGCAAGAAGCGTGCCAATAAACTAGACAGACCGGTCTAGCTAAGGGGAGGGGGGAATAGACAGAATTGTCTATCTAGCAGATGTCTAAAGGATGCATCAATTATATCTCTCTCTTTACGAAATATTATTACTACATCGCCAGGTTGTATAAAATGCAAATCAAATTCTTTTCAAAACTAAAGAGTATTTTGAAATGTCCTTATAGCACAAGGGGTTAATAGGGGTACGCATGGGCCAAGGGGGGTCATATCTGTTGATATACACCATATCCATAAAAATTAAAATTTAAGTCCTAACAGGTATACCCCTTTGTAATCATTGGGATATCTCCTCCGAGCCCTATGCCATGGAATACCCCAAGGAACAATTTAAGACTGGTCTTTTGATGGTGCCCTTCGGCCCAATTAAACAAATTTTGGGAGGTGTCTAAGATGGTCTTTAAGAAGGGTCTATATATAGAGCATAGCATTTTTTAAAAAGCTCATAGCTGGAATTTTTCAATTTTGTGGGTATGGTATATATTACCAGTGGGGTCCATATACTGTAAGTATATACACATGCCAACGGATTTGTCAAGCACTATTTTCACTTATATGAAAAATAATTCAATTACCCCTTGAATCTGAAAAAATAATCACCATATTGTAAAATAACACTTGACAAATCGTTAAGCATGTGTATATACTCTAAGTAAGGGTACAAATGAATTCTGATTTTACATTTCTTTACGTTTCACATTTTCCGGAAATTGGCTATGTTCATATCAGCCAATCGGATAATGCAAATACAAGAACTAAGCATTTGCAGGATTTGGATATTGGCCCCAAGATTGATTGGGCTTTCATCCCGGTTCCGTATTATCTGGCTGATGAATTTGAAACTAGATTGCAAGGCTATCTTGGTAAGTACCTAATTTCTGGCTTCGGCTGGTTTCTAGGTTGCACCAAGGAAGAAGTTCTAAAAGCTTATCAGAATTCTATCTGGTTCTTCAACACTGTACAAAAACAGGATACCAATCTGGATTTAAACCGTATGGTTAGTCCGGAAGGATTGGAAATGTGGTATGAAGAATTCAGGGAATCTATTACGAAATGGCCGTTTGGAGTAACTCCTAAACATCCAAACCTCTATGACGATTATAACATGGAGGCATACACTCGAAAGACAGGATCAGATCGAGGCAAACCTAAATCGTTACACATTGATGATTCAACGAATTTTGAGGTTGCAACTCACTGATTATGAATATGAGCAAAACGTATAGATACAATCCAGATGATTCCGAGGAAAAGAAGACTCGGGAAGAAAATAAGAAACTTGAAGCCATTCGTCGTGAAGAAGAGCGAAAGGCCAAGGAACTTGAAAAAGAACTCTTGAAGGCGTTTTCACCGTGATCAAACTTACCGCACTTGCGTTTATCGTTATGATGGCCTTTGCAACTCCTACGCAGGCCGCTGCAGTAGGGGACCGGGTTCAGATTGCCGCTGCCTGCTTCGAGATGGAGGATGCCCTGGAGGCGGCTTCTATCGGGGCGCATGAGGGTCGTGAGGCTATCAACGCCTACTTCCAGAAGGAAGGCAATTCCTGTCAGTTCATGAATGGTCCGCCGATTGCCGTGACCATCGACAAGGAGATTAAGACCATTGCCGGCAAGGCCGCCACTGTAAAGGTCTTTGAGATTAGCGATGTTACTGGCGGTAAGGCGTGGGTTGTTTATAAGGTCCCAGGTCGGGATGCTTAACGGCTTTGTACGTTGTCTGAATTGTGGCAACCCCGTTCCTGAAGGAATGGTGCTAGCCTATTGTTCTTATAATTGTGCCGAGGCTATTGAACTTGAAGAATATCTCCCCGAACAGCTAGAGTTAGATTTAGAAGACAATGGCTAGAAACTATAAACTAGAATACCAGAACTACCAGGGCACTCCTGAGCAGCTAAAGAACCGGGCCAAGCGTAATGCTGCTCGGGCTAAGCTTGCCAAGAAAGGCCAAGTCCGCAAGGGCGATGGCAAGGACGTAGACCATATTTCAGGAATTGCGGCCGGTAACGGACGTAAAAATTTACGTGTACAAACGGTTAGTGCTAATCGTTCCTTTCCTCGCACTAGCACAGCGCGTAAAAAGAAAATATAATTTACTATGGGGCGAACGGCCTGATCCGCCTGTTCTTGCTGTCTCAAGAACTAGCCCCACTAAACTCAGACAGGAGAATTAATGCAAACTTTACAAGAGCAGAATGCATATAAGAATCGTTGGAAAAGAATTAAAAAAGGTCTTTCAGTAGAACCTATTAAAACTAAAATATGCATTTATTGTAAGATAGAATTTAATCCTCGAAATAGTCGTCAAACATTTTGTACAAAATTACATGGTGATTATTATAGGCATAAGTCAAATTATAGAAATAAATATGTAATTACTCTACGTGGTAAATCTCCAGAATCCTTTTTAAACGCACTGCGAGACAAGAACGCTCGCAATACAACATTGTCTAAAGAATTTTTGCATAATCTATATTACAAACAAAAAGGCAAATGCGCTCTTTCTGGAATACAGATGACTCATATAATGGGTCAAGGCAGAGTAAACACTAACATCTCTATAGATAGAATTAATTCTAAACTTGGTTATACAGAAAATAATGTTAGATTAGTTTGTGTAATTGTTAATATTATGAAACATACTTCATCTGACAATGAACTATTCTATTGGTGTTTAACCATCTTAAACAACAGAAATGCAGGTAAGAAATAATGTCCTTTGGACTTGAGCCCATGCCGGGCGCTCCCACTATTGAGATGCCTAACGGACATAAGTATGCCCTTTCAAGCTGGATTGTTCTCCCGGATCTCGGATTTATTGCTGTTGTTAAGCTGGGCGATCCCGTTCTAGGCACTGCGCTCTGGAACGTTCTCGGTGAGCCGTTCTGTACTTTCTCGTCCGTTGCGCCCGCTGGCTATACCGATGATCGCACTCTTTCGAAGATTATCGAGGCTCGTGGTGGCCCGGTTCCGTTCATGCTCGACTTCATGTCGTTTGCCTCCAAGGCTATCACCAAGGATTGCGGTTTTGCCCCTCAGTGGCTGGCAGAGAATTCCTTGTCCGAGCTGGAGAACGCCATTCGCGTCTGGAAGCTGAACAAGTACACCGTCAATCCTTCTCTCGTCATTGCTGTCCCTAACATTCCCGTTGTATAGAGGTTATAATGGCTATTGATGTTCGTCCCTTTCGACCATTCCTGTCCGGTGGGATTGCCCCGGCGATTTCGGCTACGTCGGCCACCAGTTATGCACTGGTGACTTGGCCTACCAACGCCCCGAGGGACGATCTATCCATCTATGTTTATAACCAGGGTCCTAACATTATTCATTTTGAGCTTGGTTCTGCCGTCAACGACAATGTTGCTACCGTCGGCAAGGCCATGGCTATCCCTCCGGGCGATGTTCGTTTGATCAGCACGGATATTACCAAGACCTACGTCAATGCTATCGCAACGTCAGGTCCCTCCACGACGCAGTTCCTGATTGGGTACGGCGGCGTTTAACAACTTAACTAGGAGATTTTAAAATGGCTGATGCTTTCAGCAATCCTAACAATCGGTTCGTTGTTCAGCCTGCTGAAACGTCGGCCGATACTCTTCAGGTTACTGCGCTTAGCGCTGCTAACATCGTCACGTCTGCTACGTCTGCGGTCTCGTTCACATCGGCCTCGCTGTCGCGTGTGATGCTTAAGGTGACCGTCAATGGTACTGTCTATTACGTGCCCTGTTCGACGGTCGCCTGGTGATTTGATAACAAAATCAATAGGTTATGAAAGACTGGGATAGCACTAAAGGCGCAATTAATAAAAAGCGTAGAAGTTGGCTAGAGAATGAAATGGGAATTACCCCAAGAATTGTTTGTGTCGCTTTGTAAGACAATCTCTTCCACAAATTAGAAAGTTTATAATGCCTATTCTCCTCGACCTCGGCGCCGGTGATAAGCGCGAGCCAGGATGGATTCATGTCGATCAGGTTACTCGTAAGGAAGGCGTTGCAGCCCCTGAAGTTGTAGCAGACATCTCCAAGCCTCTTCCGTTTTCTGATAATTACGCAGATGAAATTCGATCCATTCATGTTGTAGAACATTTCTACAGATGGGAAGTCGAAGACATCTTGAAGGATTGGGTTCGTGTCCTCAAGCCCGGCGGTAAGCTGGCTCTTGAGTGTCCGGACCTTAGTGCTGTCATGTATTTCATGATGACGGCTCCTCATAACCCGCAATTCGGTATCCTGGGTCTTTACGGAGATCCCGGTTTCAAGGAAGTCGCCATGACACACAAGTGGTGCTATACTAGAGGTGAGCTTGCTCACGTCATGACTATAGCGGGGCTTACTGGCATCAGCCACGAGAAGGCTAAGTTTCATTATCCTCAGCGCGACATGCGCCTAGTCGGGACCAAGCCTGATGTCAACTGAACTTACTATTAAAGAGAATGGTTACACGGAACTTCAGAACAAGTTCCTGGACGCGTATTTCGGTGAAGCAAATGGTGACCCTGCCGAAGCAATGAGGCTTGCAGGCTACAAACACAAGCATTGGGCCTATGTTGTTGCAGCGGTTAAAGATGAGATCGCCAAACGGACAGAGGGATATCTGGCTCTTAATTCGTTTCCTGCGGCTAAGAATATTGTTGGGGTTATGGATAACCCGGTCCAAGAAGGGGGAAAGCTTAGGCTCGAAGCTGCTAAGGATATTCTCGATAGGACCGGCATCAGCAAAAAAGGAGACGGTAGCGCCTCGGGGGGTACGAAGATTGGAATCTTTATCCTCCCGGCGAAGGCAGAATTGACTACCTTACCAGTAATTGAGCACGATTAGAGAGTACGTTAAGAAAGAGCCCCGAAAGGCTAAATTTGCCCAGCAGCCGGTGGCTATTGGGTTTAAGAAGTCCGAGACTGATCCCCTGTTGTGGGAGCCTATCCCGGAACAGATTGACCTTATCAACAAGCTCCTTACTCGTATCGCAGACAAAGTTATTTCCGTTCGTGCTGCTGGTATGATCTACGCCCGAGACACGGGCCGTAATATCTCTCTTGCTACTATGAACACTCTGGCTGTCAAGCATGGGTGTGTTAATCCGGTTAAGCGCGTTCGTGTCAAGAAAGAAAACCTTGACGCTGAAATCAAGGCCCAGAACACCAAGCTCTGGAAGATGAAGAAGCGGGCCGAGGCTCTTGGAGATGCCAAGAAGCTACTCAAGCCTGAAGCCCCTAAGATTGTTATCCCTGAAACTATTGCTTCTGCTCCTTCTGAAGTCAAGGATCTGATTGCCGCACAAGATGTCGTATTCGAGCCCAACCCCGGACCTCAGACCGATTTTCTAGCCTCCCCTGAACGTGAAGTGTTCTATGGTGGTGCACGAGGGGGAGGAAAGTCTTTCTCACTTATCGTTGATCCCCTACGCCATTGTGACAAAGCAGCGCACCATGCGCTCATTCTACGTCGAACGATGCCTGAGCTGCGAGACCTGATCAATCATTCTCAGCGACTCTACAAGAAGGCCTTCCCTGGTGCGCAATGGCGTGAGCAGGAGAAGGAATGGAGATTCCCCAGTGGGGCTAGAATCGACTTCGGTTATGCCGAATCTTCAACAGATGCTCTTCGATACCAAGGACAATCTTACACCTATATCGGAGTTGACGAACTTCCACAGTTTCCCACTCCAGATATCTGGAATGATCTCCGAGGCGCCCTACGGTCTGTTGATCCAAGTATCCCCGAGTATATGCGTGCTACAGGAAACCCTGGGAACGTAGGCTCTGCGTGGGTAAAAGAAATGTTCGTAGACCCAGCTCCTCCGAACACGACGTTCTACCATAAGGTCGATCTACCGGACGGTACTGTAAATTATATCTCTCGTAGGTTCATTCCTGCCAAGTTGTCCGATAATCCGTACCTGACTAAGACTAAAGCTTACATGACTATGCTGGCGTCGTTGCCGGAAATTAAGCGTAAGCAGTGGTTGGATGGTTCGTGGGAGGAACAAGATGGATTGGCATTCCCAGATTTCAAACGAGCAATACATGTTGTCGATCCAAGAGATATCAACATCACAACTGGTATGCCTAAATTTAGGGCCGCTGACTTTGGGTTTAGTAGTCCTGCTTGTGTGTTATGGTTTGCAGTAGATTACGACAATAATCTCTATGTCTACCGAGAATACTACGGTAAGGGTCTAGTTGCGGATTTGTTCGCTTACAAGATCAAGGATATGGAACGTGGAGATAACCTTAAATATGGAATTATGGATGCTTCTGTCTGGGCTCGTCGTGGTGATACTGGCCCTAGCATCATTGAAATCATGACTAAATGCGGTCTTATATGGAGACCGTCAGATCGTAGTCCTCATAGTCGAATCACTGGTAAATACGAAATTCATCGTCGGTTGTCTGTTCAACCTGACACTGGCAAGCCTAAAGTTTTTATCTTCAACACTTGTCGTAATCTGATTAAGCAGCTCTCTTCCATTCCTACCGATCCTAATAATCCGGAAGATTGCGATACTAGGCAGGAAGACCATGCCATCGACGCGTTTCGTTACGGTGTCATGTCTCGCCCAATGAACGATAATTCGTTCGAAATTGCATCGGTCCCTAAGCGTCAAGCCCCGGACCCTGTCGACAAATACTTTGGATATTAAGGAGTTTATTATGAAGGCTGATCGTAACGAGAAGTGGGAGACGAATAACCTTATGTCTCAGATGAACGGTTCCATCGCGCATGGTTCGTTCAATAGTTCGGAAGGATCGAAGAAGGGCTCTGGCGCTAGCGTCAATAAGTCGCTTATCGGATCGTACACCAAGGTCAACGTGTCGCCGACGACTGAGGCTGCTAAGAGTGGTACTGGTGCTACCAACGATCTTGCTAAGATTTCTCGCTTGGCGAATGATATGAGCCTGAGCGTCACGTTCAAGAAGTAAGGGTTAGTTTATGAAGACCGACTGGTCTAAGGCAGAAGAGGTCGTCCCAGCCTACAAAGGCAACGGGATGGGTATGGGTACAGCCAGCGACATTGAAATGCGCGTGGCCGATAGCGTACAGACCGAGCCTGAGAGCAAGCCGCTGGAGATTCCTGGCCTAGTGGCCAAGGTAAATTCGCGTTTTGAGCAGATCAAGACCCGTCGACTTGATGATGAACAGCGTTGGATTCGTTCTTACCGTAATTTCCGTGGTAGGTACGGCTCTGATATGGTCTGGCGAGAGCATGAGCGCTCCCGAGTGTTCGTAAAGATCACCAAAACTAAGGTTTTGGCGGCTTACGGACAGCTTATTGACGTTGTTTTCGGTAATAACAACTTCCCGATTGGAGTTGAGCCGTCCCAGTTGCCAGAAGGCGTCTCGGATATGGCGTATATCGATCCGAATGAGGCTCCTGAACAGGCTGAAAAGAGCCTGATGCCGTCTTATGGCTACCCCGGAGACGGTAATGACCTTCCTCCTGGTGCCCGTGGGCATAGTTTGCTCGGCGGCCTGGGGGATAAGCTCAAGAAGATGATGGGTAAGGAGCCCACCAACGTGCATGAAGGCATTGCACCGGACAAGCAGAACATGATTCAGCTTGAACCGGCGCTTATGTCTGCCAAGCGCATGGAAAAGACCATCAAAGACCAGCTTGATGACAGCGATGCTGCCACTCACCTTCGCTACGCTCTCATGGAGAGTTGTATGCTTGGTGCTGGTGCTCTAAAGGGACCGTTTAACTACGAAAAGTCCATCAATAAGTGGGAAGATGTCATGGGGCAGAAGGTCTATGTACCTTACTCCAAGACTGTCCCTCGTCTTGAGTCTGTTAGCATCTGGAATATCTATCCGGACATGGATGCGACGAGCATCGGAGAGGCAGATTGCCTGATTGAGCGCCATGTTATGAGCCGCTCTCAGCTTCGAGACCTTCGTAATCGTCCTCTCTTCAACAAAGCAGCTATCGAAGCTGTTATTGATGAGGGTCCGAACTACATTCCGGAATGGTGGGAGTCGTTCCTAGACGATACGGCGCAGACCAGTATGACTAAGGAGCGTTTCCAGGTCCTGGAGTTCTGGGGCGTCATGGATCGCGATCTTGCCGAAGAGGCTGGCATCGAAATCCCGGATCAATTCACTGATATGAGCGAACTGCAGATCAATGTTTGGATTTGCGGTACGCATATCATCCGTTCTGTGGTCAACCCGTTCACGCCGGCTCGCATTCCCTATCTTATCGTCCCCTACGAGATTAACCCCTACCATATCTTCGGCGTTGGTGTTGCCGAGAACATGGAAGACACGCAGGCCATCCTTAATGGTCACGCCCGTATGGCTATTGACAACCTTGCACTTGCCGGTAACGTCATTCTTGAGGTTGACTCCACGTATATGACTCCGGGTACGGACCTTAAGCTGTACCCTGGTAAGATTTTCGAGCGGCAGTCCGGGCAGCCGGGTAACATGGTCAACGCTATCAAGTTCCCCAACACCGCCCCTGACCATATGCAGCTCTTTGACAGGTTCCGTCAGCTTGCTGATGAGCAGACTGGCATTCCTTCGTATAGTCACGGTCAGACTGGCGTTCAATCTACTACTCGTACTGCTTCTGGTATGTCGATGCTCATGGGTGCCTCCGCACTCAACATCAAGACTGTCGTAAAGAACCTTGACGACTATGTTCTAGGCCCGCTTGGTACTGCATTCTACCACTGGAACATGCAGTTTAATCCTGATCCGCAGATCGTTGGTGATCTGGAGATCAAGGCTCGCGGCATGGCCTCGCTCATGCAGCGTGAGGTTCGCAGCCAACGTCTTCAGATGTTCGCTCAGATGGTTGCCGGCAATCCGATGATTGCTCCGTTGATCAACTGGACTTACTTCCTGCAGCAGGCTGCCGATAGTCTTGAGCTGGATCGCGAGAAGATCATTGCCTCGCCTGAAGATGCTAAGATGTATGCTATGGTTATGAAAGATATGATGGGTAAAAATGGACAAGAAAGTGGTACAGGAGCTTCTCCCGCTGGTCAACAGCCTGGAATGGGAGCGCCTGCAGGTATGGGTCGAGCAGGAGCGCCTTCTGACACTCAAGGAAGTGGAAACGGCACAATCGGAACAGGTTCTGTTCCAATGCCAGGGTCGCCTGGCTTCTCTGCGTCGGCTTGAAGCACTTCGCGAAACCTGTCGCCAATATTCAAGGAATAGCTAATGTACTACGATGAATACGGTCGTTTGAGGATGAATGAGCACCGCAATCCGCGTGTGGTTGCGACTACGTTTGCCGAATGGCAGAATCGTATTAATCCGCAGACCTCTGCTGCCCCGACTAGTGCTGCACCGACCTCGGCTTCTCCCACCAGCGGAGGTACTACCGACGAGTCTCAGGGAGCTGCTGCAGGTGGTGGCTCTGATGGCGGCGATGTGCGCGACAACGAAATTCATAACATGTCGCTCCCTGAATACGACAATATTAGGGACTGGGTGGACGCCGTATCGACTACTCCAAACATCATGGGACCGACCATAGTTGCTGATGCTATTGTGGGTCGTGGTGTTTTCGACCCTACTCAGGACCGTTCGTACACCACTAGAAGTGGTGAACTTATGAATGCTGGGCAGCCTTCGTATGCTGATTTGCGCTCTGATAGCTACGCGGGTGGGGTTGAAAAGGATAGTGGAGCACAACCTGGAGGTACAGGACCTAACTCTGTTGGTGAGGCTAACGCTGAAGCTCGCGGTAAAGACAACAACGATATTACTGGTTCAGATTACGCCGAAGGAGGTCCAGTGTTTAATTCTTCTGAGCAGGTTCCCGGACCTGTTGTGGGTCCTGGCGGTCCTAAGGATGATTCCATTGATGCTAATCTCTCTAATGGAGAGTTCGTCAACACCGCAGAAGCCACTCAGACTTTCGGTCAGGACTTTCTAACCCAGCTTAACGATATTGCCAGGGCTCCAGAAGCTCAGGGGCTTACGGCTAATCCCGAGTTTGAGCAGAGCAAGCAGGAATTTATCAAAAAGATTTCAGGAATGATGGCACCGCCTCCGGGTATGGCCCCTCAGCAACCGGGTATGGCCCCTCAGCAGCCGGGTATGATGGCTCCCGCGCAGCCGCCTATGACTCCCCCGCAGAATCCGGCTCAGCCTGGATTTGCCGAAGGTGGCGCTGTTAGCGTCTCTCCGAGCAAGGGTGGAAGCCTTATGGCCCCGGATTCGGACTTTTTCGATTGGCTCATGGATAAGTATCACAGCATGTCTGGTAAGGCTAAGAAGATTGCTGATACGTCTATGAATAACACAGATTCTATGCGCATTGTTAATCCAACTAAGCCCGAGCAGGATGAAATGCAGTCTATGGCTGCTCGTAGTGGTAAGCCCCCGGAGAATCCTCTAAAAGGGTATATGGCTAAGCCAGCTATTGATCAGTACGAAGGTGTGTGGACTCCGTCCACTGATGCTGAGCTTGACAAGGCTCGCAAGATGGACCTTGAGGATGGTAAGTTCTCTAAGTCCACTCCGGCCGAAATGGATAAGGCCAAGCGTATGGACTTGGAAGACGGTAAGGTTACTAGGTCTACTCAGGCTGAGCGTGACAAGGCCCGTAGGATGGACCTTGAGGATGGTAAATGGTCCAAGGCTACTCCCAGCGAGCTTGACAAGGCGCGTAAGGGTATGAGTGGTCTGAAGGATGCCAAGAATGCTCCCCCCAAGGGTCCTGGCTTGATGGCTGATCCCGCTGCTAAGGTTGCAGGCCCTACGACTATGTCTGATGACGAGATGGTGAACGCTGTCTCCAAGAAGGTGCTTATGGGGCTTATGACTCGCATGATCCCTGGCGTTGGTGGTGTTGCTGCGGGCATGATGCCGGGAGACACCAACGAAGGTGAAGCCGAAGGGCTTGCCAAGGCTCTCAAGGACCCCCAGGCTGCCATGGGTAATGTAAAGGAATCGCGTAACAAGGACGACAAGGTTGGGATGATGGCCCCTTCTTCTGACCCAGAGTTTGAGGAAGAGAAGGCGTTGTTTGAGACCTCCAAGAAGGTCAACGCGCCCAAGAAGCCTCCCCTTAAGATTGATATTAACCCTAAGTCTAAGACCAAGGCTATGGACAAGTCTAGTACAAAGAAAACCTCTTCGGAGGGTAATAAACTCGCACCCGGTGCTTCGCTGGGGGACGCTCTGGCATTCTATAAGAGCAAGGGTGCAAGTACATTTGAGTGGGATGGAGACACTTACGTGAAGTCTAACTCCAACTCAGGTTACAGCGTTAAAAACTAAGGCCACCTGTTTATCAGCCCCTAGAACTGAACTTCCAGAGCTACTTGCCGGTGGTCGGCAACCCAAAGGAACAACAATATGACTACTCACACTAACCAGGACGAGGTAATTAATCGGGATGCAGTCATCCATACGCCCTACAAAGGTGCGTATAAGGCGGCACTTGATGAACCGGACGAGGCTACTCCCCCTGCACCCGTAGACGGCCAGGACCAGGAACCCGAAAGTCAGGAAGAGAAGACCTACAAGAAGCGTTATGGCGATGCCCGCACCTATATCAATAGGCTGCAGGATGAAAATCGCAAGACCCGAGCAGAAATGCAGGCTAAGATTGACGCTCTCTCTCGTAAAAAGGTGGAACTCCCCAAGACCGAAGCAGAAATCTCTGCATTCGCCAATGAGTTCCCCGATGTATTCAAGACACTTGTTAGCATTGCTCGCAAGGAAACTATTAAGTCGCAGAACGATCTCGAATCTCGATTCGATAATGTTCGTGAACTCGAAGCCAAGCTGGCTCGCGATTCAGCGACTGTCCGTCTTTCTCAGCTTCACCCGGATTGGGAAGAGCTTCGTGAGACGGCGGAGTTTCATGCATGGGCAGAGGAACAATTGCCTCAGATTAAATCCTGGTTGTATGATAATCCCGATAACCCCGAGCTTTGCGCCAAGGCCATTGATCTCTATAAGATGGAGAAGGGTCTAAGCAAAAAGCGTAACAAGAGGGAGTCAAATGACGACGCTGCCAAGCAGGTAACTCGTCATCGTAATCCTGAGATTCAGGATGGTCTGCCTACGAAGAAGATTTGGAAGGAATCGGAAATCCTCAAGCTCTCTCGCTCCAAGCCTAACTGGTTCGAAGAGAATGAGGCCGAGATCGACAAGGCTTCTCGTGAAGGTAGGATCGAATACGATTTGACTCCTCAACGTAGATAATACACACAGGAGATTTTAAATGGCTTTCGCTACCGTTCCTGGCTATGGTAACCTACCCAATGGTTACTTCAGCCCGACTATTTACTCGCAGAAGGTTCAGAAGTATTTCCGCAAGTCGTCCGTTGCTGAGGATATCACCAACACCGACTACTTCGGCGAGATCGCTAATTTCGGCGATACCGTTAACATCATCAAGGAGCCGGTGCTGACCGTCAGTGCGCTCGTTCGTGGTCAGGCACTCATTGCCCAGGACCTCGTTGATGACCAGCTTACCCTGACGGTTGATCAGGCGAACTACTTCATGTTCAAGGTCGATGACATTGAAGAGAAGCAGTCGCATGTGAACTGGGAGTCGCTCGCTATTGCTGCGGCGGCTTACAAGCTCAAGGACACCTTCGACACCGACATTCTGTCGTACATCAAGGGTCAGGTTTCGGCTGGTATGCTTTACGGCACCTCCGCTGCCCCGCTCGATGTCGGCTTTGCGGCCGGTGAGGTTTCGCCTCTGTCGGTCATGAACCGCCTGTCGCGTTACCTCGATGTGAACAACGTCCCGTCCGAGGGTCGTTGGCTCGTTGCGGACCCGGTGTTCTGGGAGCAGGTTGGTGATGAGAACAGCAAGCTTCTGATGGATTGGTCGAACAGCAAGGACGGCGCTACCATTCTTCGTAATGGTCTCGTCTCGCCGGGCGAGATTCGTGGGTTCAAGTGCTACAAGAGCAACAACACCCCGATGTCGACTGCTACCGTCCGCACCGTGCTGGCTGGTCATATTTCTTCGACTGCCACTGCGTCGCAGATTGCTAAGACCGAGAGCTATCGTGATACGAATTCGTTCGCGGATATCGTTCGCGGTATGCACATGTACGGCCGTAAGGTTCTCCGTACCGACGCCATCGCTGCCGCTCACTACACCGTCGACTAATAGGAGAATAACACATGGCTACTTTTGATCGTCGTCGCGGTACGGTAACTGGTACCGGCGCACTCACCCAGGTCGGGGCCTCGTCCACCACCACCGTTCGGAGGGCTATTGAGTTCTCCGGCATTTCGGGCGCTGGTGTTGCGGCTAACGACATTATTCAGGCTATTCAGCTTCCGTCCGATTGCGTTGTGCATTGGGTCGGTGGTGAGGTTACGACTGCCAACACGTCGGCTGCGTCTGTGCAGCTCTCCGGTGCGGGCTACATCTACGCGGTCGCTGCTAACGGTAACCTCTCGACTGCTGGGCAGCTTGCTGTCTCTGCCGCGACGTTCCCGTTCTTCAATAGTGCGGCGTCGACTATTGAACTTGTTCTTACTTCCGGCACCATGACTGCAGGTAATGCTGTGGTTCGTGTGTGCGCGGTCTACACGATCATCGGCGAATAATGGAATTGAGGGAGGGGGCCAATAACCCCCTCCTTCACCACATATGAATTATCTCAATCTCTGCAATAGTGTCGCACACCGATTGAACGAAGTTGCTATGACTTCGACCAATTTTACGGCTGCAACAGGTTTTCATTCACAGATCAAGGACGCTGTGCAATTTGCTATTCGTGATATTTATCACGCAGAGTATGAGTGGCCGTTCAACATTTCGGCCGCGACTATTACGTTGACCTCTGGTACTCCTACGTACCCACTGACTAGCGCTGCCCCTAATTATGTTCGTGTTGATTGGGGTAGCTTCGTTCTTAATAAGAATGTGCCTACCTCCTCCGTCACAGCTAAGCCTATCAGCTTGATTGATTTTGATCTGTGGCGCCAGACTCGCAAGTCCAACGATATTAATATGACTAGCTCGGGTTGGTCTTCTCCTGATTTTGTGTATCGCACGCAGCAGGAAGAAGTTGGGTTCACTCCGTATCCAGATCAGAACTATTCTGTCTCCTTCGATTATTGGGTCACCCCCCCCGATCTTAGTGCTGCTACGGATAGCCCGACCGTCTACGACAGGTTCAGTAATGTCATTATCGACGGAGCGATGTGGTATTGCTACATGTTCCGGGATAATGTCGAAGCTGCCGCAGTCATGGAAAAGAAGTTCACCACTGGTATTCGTCGTATGCGTGTTGATCTGATCAATCGCTACGACGCGTTTCGATCTGATTATGTTGGAGGGCAGAATCTTTATGGCAACGATCCGTACAGGTTCTGATATTGATCGTGTAGTTGCGCGGGCTAACTCCGCTGCTGCTGTAGCTTTCTACACAGGGATAATTGGTGAAGTGATTCTAGATTCCACCCATATGGCTCTTGTTCTACAGGATGGAGTTACACAAGGTGGATTCAGACTACAGGCTACTTCCGCTGCCCCGTTGTCAGCAGCATCTACTACCACGCAGATCATTACTAAAGTTAACGAGATTCTTACAAACCTAACAGCCGCAAAGTTGATGGGATAATGCCAGATAAATGGTCCACATTCAAGGTTAACTGTCAGGGCGGTCTCGTCCAGAACGAGGATGTGCTAGACCTTGCCGAGAATTTCCCAGGTGCCGCTGCTGATCTTGTCAACTTCGAAGGTGATCTACGAGGCGGGTATCGTCGCGTAAGCGGATACGACGATTATGCTGCTACTGCGGTTCCTACGGCGATCCTTTACGCAACTTCTGCCGGCGTGTCTGGTGCCGGCCTCTACGGTGCTGTCACCTCTCTCTATGGTACGTCAGGAGTTACCGCTGGCGGGGCTGTTCTAGGGGTACAGATTTACCTGAGTGGCGCTATCGCAGCTCGCGGAGAACATATCTTTTACGCTATTCCGGGCGGCGCATGGGCTATGATTACCACTTCTGGTGTGGGGCTTGGTATTGAGAAATACAGATTTGCTGACTTCCAGTGGACTGTGCCCTCTATTATCATGACTAACGGGGTAGGTTACGCCATACATTACAGTGGGTCTGCGTTGACTCATTTAAGCACTTCTGGTGCTCCTACGAATCCTAAGTTCTGCGAAGAGTTCAAGCAGCATATCTTTTTGGCCGGATACAGTAGTAACCCCAACGCCATTCGGCATTCGGCCCCTAACAGTTATACGGATTTCAGCGCCCTTAATGGTGCTGGTGAGATCGTTGTAGGCGACGAAATCGTCAACATCAAGAAAATTCATAACGATCTACTTATTTTCTGCAAGCGTAGTCTGTACAGATTGGTTGGAAACAACGTCTTCGACTGGCAGCTTCAAAAGATTTCCTCCAACATTGGCTCCATTGCTCCTGATTCTATTCAGGAATACAACAACGACTTGATGTTCCTGGCTCCTGATGGTATACGAACGGTTGCCGAGACTGAAAAGATTGGCGACACAGAGCTTGGAGTTTTGTCGAAGCCTGTTGGTACTGCTGTTACAGATATCATTAATACGTATTCTGAGACTGGATCTATCGCCTCCGTTGTAGTCAGGGCCAAGGGCCAGTATCGTATGTTCGGTTCGTTGAGCACACTTACGACAGCTACTCAGCAGGGTATCCTAGCCTCTAGGGTTAAAGAACAGCCTGCTGTCTTGGAGTGGGGTAAACTCCTAGGCTTTGATGCGTATTGTGCCGATTCCGGCTACATCAGCAAAACAGAGTATGTGCTACATGGCGCTAGAGATGGTGGAGTATACAAGCAGGAGTACGGTAATAGCTTCAACGGTAGTAACGTCTACGCCCTATATGTAACTCCGCAGTGGACTTTTGGTGATCCTACTATTCGTAAAACGCTCTACAAGCTCAACACGTATTACCGCTTGGAAGGTAATGCTAACGTCACTGTAGGTACCGTTCTGGATTACAACGATAGCTCCGTGTTACAACCCCCCAATGTCTCGTTCACTAGCCAGATGGGTGTGGCTATTTATGGTTCTGCTATCTATGGTACAGATATTTATGGTGGTAACAATTTCCCTGTTACAAAGACAAACCTGATTGGTTCTGGCCATACTGCTGGCCTTATTTACACTTCAAACGACATAAATCCTCCGTACAGCATCAACGCTATTGTGCTTCAGTACGGCACTAACGCTAGGAGATAACACTTGGCCGGATATACACGGGTTGCTACAGCTAATATCGCCAACGGTCAGGTTGTTGACGCAACCTACCTTAATAATGAATATAACGCCATTGAGACGGCTTTCGGCACTGGCGGCCACGTTCACGATGGTACGGCTGGTAACGGCCCTAAGCTTACCCTTGTCACTGCTACTAGTGGTACACTTACGCTTGCGCAGGGAGGTCTGGGTCTAAGCTCCGCGCAGTTCTCTGCTGCCGGAATGCTGCCGATTACCAGCGCTGCCGGTGCATTTGGCGCATATAATATCGGCCAGGGACTCAAGCTGTCTGCGGCCCAGTTGCAGCACGACTTTACTGGATCGGGCGCTGTCTCAATCTCTGCTGCCAACATCACCATTAATGTCAGCGCCCCGCTGGCTGTGTCTGGCTCTAGCCTGCAGCTTAACTACGCCTCTACCCTAAAGGTTTCCGGCGGGCTACTTGATCTAGCAGCCATAGAAATGCAGTGGGTTGGCGTTTCCGCTGCTACTTCAGCCAGTACCAACACTGGGTATTTGTGCGATACTTCAGCAGCCGCGTTTACGTTGACTCTGCCGGCTTCCCCAACTCTAGGGACTAAGGTAGGATTTTGTGATGCGGCCGGAACATTCAGCACTAATAACCTGACGATAGGTCGTAACAGTAGCACCATTATGGGTAGTGCTACAGATTTGACTGTCAGCACTCAATACGCAGCTGCTGTACTTGTGTATCATAACGCTGCAAACGGATGGAGACTTGTTTAAATGAGTACCTTTAGCCAATTTTTTAATAGCAGCAGTGGCGGCGACGGCGTTAATCCGGGGGACGACTTCTTCGGTTATTCCGCCTCCAAATATTACGCTCCCTCGCTGACCAGTAATAACGCCGTCTCGGCAGCCATTGACGCTAACCGGGTCTGGTATGTCCCCTTCTATTGCCGGGAGGCGCACACCTTTACGGGCATCAGTCTTTACCAAAGCAACGCGGCTCCTACCGGCAACGCCCGCCTCGGCGTCTACAGTAATTCGGCGGGGCTGCCGAGCACTCTCGTCATTGACGCGGGGGCGGTGGCTTTCCCCGGAAGCACGGGGATCAGGACCGCCGCTACGTCCATCGCGCTTTCGGCCCGAACCGCTTACTGGCTGGCGATGGTGGCCGATGCAGCTTTGACGATGCACGTAATGACGTCGACGGCTGACTCTCTCCCTTCGGTGACGCGATCCATGGTCAACTTGGGAGCCTTCAGCCCATCATATGTGGCCATAAACGGCAGCGGCGGCGCGTGCTATGCGGCCTTCACTTACGGTGCGCTGCCAAGCACGCCGACCGCGCCAACGGCCGACAGCAGCAATAATCCGCCGCTCATTTTCCTGAAAGGTTAAAGCCATGCGAGTCGATATTGTTTACGACGGAGCCGGCAACACCCTCTCCCAGGTAGAGGTCGCGACGCCGGGGGTGCCGCTGCCGCTTACGCCGAACCGGGTGATTGACCTGATCCTGGCGGAGATCGGCGCGGCTGGCTTCGCCGCCTGTGTGCGCAGCGACCTCGATGCGATGGTAACGTGGCGATACAAGATGTCCGTCGCCCGCGACATCACCAAGGACCAGGCGACTGCCGGGCTTTCCGTCATCGTCGCATCCAGCCTCATGACCGCCGAGCAGCGGACGGCTATACTAGCTGCTTGGCCCACACTGTAACATAAAAGAAACATAGTATGCCTGCTCCCAGTTCAACTGCTACATCTGCTGCCCCGATTTCTGGCGTTAACATCCAGGAATATATGGGCAATCAGGTAAACAATCCCTCGCTCCCGCCAGGGGCTGTAATGTCTGGTGCCATGATGTCTGCTGCAGACAGCGAATTTCAAGGCTATTCTCAGCTTGGTACTCAGTCTGGTATTTCCGCAACTACCGCAGCTACGGCTCAGGGAACTGCCTCCAGAGGGACTGCTGCTCTAGCAGGTGCTCCCGCCGGGGGATTAGCTAACACGTATAACGCCAGTCTTGTCGGCCCTAACGCTGCCACTACTGCTGGCGTAGAACGTGGTGGGTTGTCTCAGAAGGCGCAGATGGATGCGCAGCTTGGTGGTCTCAGTCTAGCCACACTAGTCTCGTTGGACCCTCGTTCCGTAGAAGGACAGGTAGACCCCAGGGCTCTGGTTCAGAACCAGTACAAGGCCATTCTGGCGGATACTGGTGCTGATGGCATCCCGCTGTTCGCTCGGGATGCTGTGCGCAAGGCGGAGGCCACAATGGCTGCCCGTGGACTTGGTGCGTCGTCTATGGCAGGTGAAGCTATTACTTCTGCCGTGTTGCAGGCTGCTATGCCTATTGCTGCACAGGATGCCAAGGTCTTTGAGACTATGACGCTTCAGAATCTGGACAAGAGGGCGCAGGCTACGTTCCTGAAGGCTGGTTATCTTGCTCAGATGGATATGAAGAATCTGGACAACAGACAGCAGGCTGCTGTGTTTAACGCTCAGGGCTTCCTCGGCCTTGATATGAAGAACCTGGATAACGCCCAGCAGGCTACGCTACTCAGCACGCAGAACAGGCAGCAGGTACTACTATCAGATCAGGCTGCGTCCAATGCTGCCAAGCAGTTCAACGCTGCGTCACAGACTGACGTAGACAAATACTTTGCCGGCCTCACTGCTGACATCAACAAGTTCAACGCTGCTCAGCAGTCCGCTATGTCCCAGTTCAACGCCGGTCAAGACACGACCATGTCTCAGTTCAATACTGGACAGGCCAACACCATGAACCAGTACAACAGCACTCAGCAGAACGCTGTTGATCAGTTCAACTCTACTCTATCGAATCAGCGTGAACAGTTCAACGCTACCAATAGGGCCACGATTGATGCGTCCAATACTGCGTGGCGTCGCAACATCAACACAGCTAACACTGCTACAGAGAACGCTGTCAACCAGATCAACGCCACTAACATTCTGAACCAGTCTGAGTTTGCTCTACAGGCTCTGTGGCAGGAGACTCGTGACAACGCTTCCTGGGCATTCCAGGCTAGCGAGAACGAAGCCACCCGCCAGACACAGGTTGCTCTAGCTGCTATGAATCGTGAGGCTATCTTTGCACAGCAGAGTGAAGCTGACAAGGCTGCCTGGGGGCAGGCGCTCGGACGATTCGCCGCTAATATTTTCTCGCGTCCGCGATAAGGAATTAATTTATGTGGGATTGGCTTTCTAATATCTGGGATTCGAAGGATATCATCGGCTCCATATTTGGGGCTGCTGGATCGGCCTTTGGTGAAAAATCAAACGGTATGATGACGCCTAAAAGCATTCTAGATCGTGTGGATACCTCTGGCCGAGGAGCCTACGGCAACGCATCTCCCCAAGCTGGTAGAAATCCTTCGCCAAAAACAGCATCTCACGAAGAGATCATGCTGCGTTGGGATAGGCGCTTTGGCGATATCATGGCCAACACGCAAAGTGCTACGCGTATCAACAGACCTACTACGAGCAAGTAAATGCCAACCAATATGCCAAACGCCTCGATGTTCGACGCCCCTATTCCTGGACAGTCTCTGACTGACGAGCCGGGTAAGGCTGCTTGGGAGAATCCTCCCGAATACACCAGCGCCGACAAGGCCTTAGAGTTCTTGTACACCACCATGACGGATCGTGCTAATCTCAAGCAGTTCTACGTTATGATCAGCAACAAGGTTCCGATTGAATCCATTGCTCGCGTGATGCTGTTCCAGGGTTTCGGGCAGGGTAAGTGGACTGTCGATATGATGGTCGTGCTGGCCAAGCCGCTTGCCAAGATGCTTGTAGCTATTGCCAAGGCTGCGGACATTGAATTCGTTCTCCCCATGCCGTATCACGAGAAGAGACAGGACCTTAAGAGTATCATGAAGAACATGCTCCCGCAGATCGGGGCCATGAAGGCTGACGCTGATATTGGAGCAACTCCTCCCGCCCCCCAGATGGGTGGGGGTATGATGTCTCCTCCTGCGACTATGGGAGTTTAATATATGGGCTTCGCTAGCGGCTTCGCTCAAGGGTTTATGAATCAGGTCTCGTCTGGTATTGAGAACGAGAACAAGAATCGCCTTGAAAGGGAGCGAGATTTTGATCGTATTGCGACCACGAACATCTTCGAGACTGCGCGGGAGTTTCAGAAGGAGCACGCACGCGTAACTGCGGATCTTAAAAAGAAAGCTGAAAGATTCAACGCATTTCTGCCCTTTGTGAATAACAATGAGGCGGCTGCGGAAGCTCTTGCCAACTCAGATACTCACACTGGTGATATAGAGAAGATCAGCGAAATCGGCGGTCGCTTTATGGGGGTGAAGGACTATAAATCCCCGCTACTTCAGCAGATGCAAGACCAGCTCAAGAAACAGCAGGATCTTACTCGTGGTGCTATCGACAAGGCCAATGGAATGATCCCTAAAGGCTCAAAGGCAACGCCATTCGAGCATCCCGATTACAGCCCTATGGAAGTTCGCCCATCCACACTTCCTCCGCAACAGTTTGGCGCCTCTAATAAAGTGACCAGCCAGATCGTCTCTCATATCGTCCAAAACTCCAAGGCATATGACGATATTACTGAGGCTGTAACTGCTTACAAGCTTCAGTTTAAGGCTGCTGCTCCTCACGCCCCAATGCCCAGTGATCAAGAAATTATTGGCATGTTCCAGGGCATGAAGTTCGGGGGTGCTGGTAAATCTGATCCTGCCGAGCAGCGTAGGCTTGCCATGACTATAGAATATGTCCGTAGAGATAACCCTAATCTTTCGGAAGAAGAGGTTCGTCACAAGGCTCAAGGTATGCTGCTTGGTATGCAGCCGAAGATGGACCCAACCTCTAACGAAAGCTTAAAGAAGAACTTCCTCCCGCTGGTCGATCCTATCATTGCAGCGATGGGTAAAGCTACTTACACACAGAATCAGTATGGTGAAGGGCAGATGACCTTCCCTGGTAACATGAAGGAAGGTGATCAGGAGAAGCTTATCAAGGCTCGTGGTTACGCCATGGGGGCTTTTCGCAAGGATATGCAGGATAAGAAACCCAGCCGAGATGCTACTGAATACGCATACTGGGGCTTGAGGCGTTCTGGTTATTGGAACGAAGAGAAGTACAAGTACGAAATGGAAGCTCTTGAAGCTGCCAACGTCGGTGCAGATGAACCTGCTCGCCCTGTTAACCCCAACAAAAAGACGACTGGCAAAGCTCAACCCACTGGAAGCAAGGCCGCACCTAGCGCCCCTGCTCAACAGCCGGCTCCTGCTAGGCGATTAGAATATGATCCCAACACTAACTCACTGGTCCCTAGCCCCTAATGGCAATTGAAGTCAAAGCCCCTGATGGCGCTGTAATTTCGTTTCCTGATAACACTTCGGAAGACGTTATCAAGCAGCAGATGCAGAAGTATGTTGCTTCTGCTGGGCAGCAGCCTCAAGCTACACCCGCCGCACAAGAAGAAAACCCTAAGCCCGGTGTCTGGGAGCGTTTCTCCAAGAACTTCGGAGACGCGAGCAGAGGTACTTTGGCTGGCTCCATCAATCTCGCTGCTTCTGGTGGCGGAGAGGAGCAAGGTCGTATTCGCGCTCTGCAAAGCCAGATGGCTGCTGAAAAGAATCGCGGCTCATGGCTTGGTGCTCCTGACAAGGCTAAGATTCAATCTCTTGCGGCTCAGATCGAGCAGCTTAACGGACGAGCCGAGCAGAAGAAGATGGCTGCCCAGACTGCTGAGGCTAACCGCAAGCAGCAGTACGAAGACATGCCCGCTGCCCAGGGTTTTGTGGAAAACGCTGCTGCCTTGGTTGGCCAAGTTGCAGGCTCTCTCGCCACGCCTGAAACGTTCCTCCCTGGTATCGGGTTGGCTGGTAAAGCTGCACCCCAAGTTGTCCGTGCTGGTGCGGGGCTTGGCGAGCGGCTGATGGCTAAGGTCACAGCCCCGGGCATGGGTAAAGCTGCTGCAGAAGGTGCCGCCGGCACTGCTGCTGTCAATGCTGCCGTGGATGTTCCTGCTCAGCAGATCGCGTCTGGCATCACGGATGAAGATTACAGCCTACAGCAGACCATCAACAAGGGTCTGATCGGTGCAGCGCTCGGCGCTCCGCTGGCTATTGGCACGCGCATTTTCAAGACGCCTGTTATGATGACGCACAAGTATCCCACGGATCAGGACGTTGTTGATCTGGCTAACAGCCAGCTTTCGCGTGTCAAGGCCCTGAAGCCCGGCATTAGTGAAATGTGGGCTAATGCTACGGAAACTATTCGACAGAAGGCTGTCTGGGCTGGTACTCCGCTGTACCGCCTACAGCAGGATGCTGGCCAGATGCGTAATATCATGGACGCAGACCATAGCTTGCTGACTAGTTCTATAGCTAAAGTCGACCTCGTTGGGCAGGCGCAGCTTCTGCGTGGAGTTGGTAAACAGACTGAATACGCCCTGACTGAAGGTACTTTCAACTTCACCCCGGACAGGCAGGCTATCGTTCATGGTGGGGGTCCTAGCCTTGCTGGTATTCTAGAAGCTATGGGAGACGATGGTAATCTACGAGCGATTCAGTACATGGTTGGAAAGCGTGCGATTGATCTTACTGATCGTCGCGGTATTACCACGGGCTTTAGCCCGGACGATATGGATCGTTTTCGTCGTGTTGTCGCTCATGGGGATCAGCTTCCTCACTACCAGGTATTTCGCAATCAGTGGAATGACTACATGGGCTGGTTGCTGGACTTCCAGCGACAGGGCGGCCTGCATTCGGCTGACGAAATTGTGCGTATTCGCGCAGAAAACCCGGACTATATTTCGTTCTTCCGTCAGAATGATCAGGAGCGGGTTTTCGGTCGCTCTGGCGTCGGTAAGACGAAACAGATTCACGGCGGTGTAGAGCCGTTTGCCGACTTCATGGGCAACACCGTTGATTACATCAATCGTTCTATCGAGGCCACAAATAAGAACATCTTCAAGCAGAGTTTGTACAACGATTGGCTGCCGTCCATGTCCCCGGACGTTGCTGCCAAGTGGGCTATCAAGGCTGATAAGTCTATTACAGCCACGTTTAATCTACCAGAGGCTCAGCTTCGTAGCCAGCTCAAAAAGATGGTTGCCAACGATCCTGCTGCTAAGCAGGCTATCGACAATATGACTTTGACTGATATGCGCCTATGGTATAGTCGTCAAGAAAATATCAAAGGTGGTAACTTCGATGTCGTGTACAACGATGGTAAAGCCACTGTGTACAAGATTGTCGATCAGCGCCTGAACGAATTTATAAATTCCCTTGCGCCTAAACAGCTTCACTTCAACAAGATGGGCCTTGAGTGGCTCAACAAGGTTGAAGATGTCGCCACTGGCACCAAGAGCTGGTTCACCAGCGTTGTCACTAAGAATCCAGGATTCGCGTTCATCGCCAACCCTATTCGTGACACCCTGCAGGCCATGATTACTGGCCGTGCATCGAAAACCCCCATCGGCCTTGTAGGCAACGATTTCAGGTCCGTAATGGATTTGATCACGGATAGCCGTGACTATAAGCTATTCATGCTCAATGGTGGTGGCTTCTCTAACATTTCCAGCACTGAAGCCAAGTCCGGTCTTAAGGATATGTATCTGAAGGCCGGTATTGACCTCAATAAGAGCGTCTTGAATAGCTCTGACAAGTATGATAATTGGTTGCAGCGTCAGTTTGGACATTACACTAAAGCTGCTGAGAAGGTTGAAAACATCAACCGCTATTCGGAATACAAAGGGCTTCTGGATCAAGGAGCTAACGCTCGTCTAGCGGCTCTGGCTGGACGTAACGTCTCCGTGGACTTCGGCAGACAGGGCTCTGCTGAATGGCTGCAATTCCTTAGTTCTGTTACGCCATTCTTGAACACTACTATTCAGTCTGTGGCCAAGGAATTTGCTGTTGTCGGTAGCATGTTCAATAAAACTGCGTCCAAGGATCTCAAGATCAAGGCGTGGGCTGCCGGTACTGCCATGATGACTGCTTCTGTCAGTGCTCACATGTGGAACATGTATGGCAGCGATGGGCGTTACAAGCAAGAGTACCAGAATCTTCCAGATTACATTCGCGATACGCACATTGTAATCTTCTACCCTGGGGAGAAGGAAGGCCAGAACGAAAAGATCACAATCCCGTTGCCATACGGCTTCGGGTTGCTTTTTGGCGCCTTGCCGTCGCGCTTTGCCGAGATGGTCGATATGCAGAACATCTCTCCAGTCACTGCGTCTGTCGGCAATTACATCAAGAACACGTTCAATATTTCCGCTAACCCTGCGTTCAAGACTGGTATCGCAGCGCTTCAGACTGCTGGCGTCATGGACCCCAATGAGGCTACAACCTTCACTGGCTCTCCTGTTATCCCTCAGCAAATGCAGGCGTTGAGTGAGGGCGTCACCAAGGTTGCCCAAAAGCATCCCACCACTGGTACGTTCTTCGTACAGGCTGGCGAGGCTACTGGCGCGTCTCCGTTGATGCTTGAGCACACAGCAAGACAGGCTGCCGGCTGGCTCGTGGATGCTTTCAATAGCATGTACGATGCAGGCCCAGGGCGTTCACGTCGAGAGATGTTTGGAGAGAAGGCAGGGGCGGAGGTTGGCTCTGTTTCGTGGGTCAAGGATGCACTGTTCAGTCGTCTGATCAAGACCCAGCCTGCGTCTTACACCAAGGATGAAGAGAAGCTGCACGCACTTATGGCCAAGGCCAAGGCTGAGCAGATGTTCTTTGCGCTCAAGGACAGGCGTGTGGATATGATGGAGACGTATCAGGCTGCCTCCAGTCTGTATCCGGCTCTCGGCTACATGGACGCTACCAACAAGACGCTCGCTGACGTGCTCATCCAAGCTGATGGTATGCGTGATGCCATCAATATGGTGCAGCAGAACAAGGGCATGACGGGTCCAGAGAAGCGTGAGGAGATCATGAAGATCACTCAGGCTCGTAACATGATCCTGTCTACGGCTGTTGGGCAGTTACTATCATCGGAGATTGATAGCCCAGTTGAAGGTATGGGCACGCCTATGAATGACACCGTGTACGGCAAGAAGCGCTTTGCTGAGGGCGGTTACGTTGCTGCAGACGATGCAGACGCAGAATTAGCGCGTAGGTCCGGCTTCGGGTACGGCACTGGTTACGAAGAGATTCTAGCCGGGCGAGGCAATGTTGCACAAATCAAAGACACGGATATCCGCGATCCTATCCAGCTAATTGAAGCTTTCAAAAAGACTAAGCCCTCCAAGATCAACGAAGCGTTGGCTAACGAATTCATGAAGGCCGCACTCGATTCGAACAGGTCTTCTATAACTGGGCTCGGATTTGATCCCCATAAAACAGGTACTATTACTGGCGAAGCTAAGAATCTCGATGGCTATTATGGATTCTTTGCCCCTACCAGACGGAAAGGGACTATGAAAGATACCACATATAAGCCAGTTTGGGGAGATTATATTGTTAATGTGTCAGGCAATGACAAGCAAGGCACCATATCTCATGAATCTGCTCATAGGGGTATTGATCAGTTATCTGAAAGCAAACGTATTGACAAGGATTACAACACCGGGCTATTTCATAGTAAGGATTTCTACGAAGGTAAAGTAGGCCTGGACGATGAAGTGCTAGTTCGTATAATGACAAAGTACATACTTGGTGATAAGGATGTAGGGTTAAGATCCAATGATCAGTATGTTAAGAACTTCGCAAAATTTCCTGAATCCCTTAAAATCAACAAAGACTTTCTGGCTCTATTAGAAAAAGAAGCAGCACAAGAAATCAAACGACGTAAGCCCGGAGGCCCTCGATGACTGCTGACACAGAATTGACCGTTAACCCTAATTCTGTGGGTTACATACTAGCTAGAATTGAGACAAAACTAGACGTGGCTATCGTCAATCAATCAGCTCATGAAGTAAAAGATGCCGCTAGATTTGATGCCGTTCATGTACGACTGACAGATGTAGAACGAACTAAACACTGGGTTCTAGGGGCTGCCTTCTCTATTGGTGCAATTGTCTCTCTGTTCGGTGATAAAGTTCTTGCAAAGGTATTTCCGTAATGCTTGCTATTTTCGGTACTGTTTTCGGCTTTATGGCTCCGTTTCTGCCTGAACTGCTGAAATACTTCACGCGCAAACAGGATAATGCACAAGAAATTGCTCTTATGAAGCTCCGTATGGAAGCTGCTGGTAAAGAGCATATGTACAAGATGGAGGAGATCACCGCTACGGCAGATATCGCCGAGACGGTAGAACTTCATAAGCCTCAGCAGAGCTTTGGCGTACAATTGCTGGATGCTGCCAAGGGGCATAATCTAGGCCAGTGGGCTATTGTCCCTGCGTTTTATCTATTCGTGCTGCTGGATTTCGTGTCTGGAATGGTTCGTCCGGCCATCACTTATGCGGCCATGGCCTTCTATATTTCCTACAAATCCGCCCTATTTTACACTATGCAAAGCGTCTCAGACGAGAGTTTCAACTGGCATGAGGGTATCCGTAATCTGTGGACGCCTGACGATCTAGGCGTGCTGATGACGTGCTTGGCCTTCTGGTTTGGTAATCGTGTCGTTAAGGCTGCGTTTGGGGGTAATGCCTCTACTGGAAAGCCGGGGGCGTAATGTGGTTCGAACACTTCGAAGCTATTGCCAAGAAGTTTGAAGGCTTTAGCCTGAAGCCCTACAAAGACCCTGTGGGCTTCCCTACGCAGGGCTACGGTCATCTGCTCTCGCGGGACAAGACTTTGCCGCTGTCTACGTGGCCGGATATTACCGAGGCGCAGGCTGTAAAATGGCTTGAAAACGACGCCAGAAACGCAAAAAGGGCCGTCAATCGGCTGTGCCCAGGAGTGACCCTAGACACGCAGATTGCGGCCCTTACGGACTTTACGTTCAATTTAGGAGGCGGTTATCTAGAAATTAGTACGCTACGTAGGCGTATTAATCGAGGAGAAGAGCCCCGAGATCCAGATGAATTTATGAAATGGGTGTATGCCGGCGGCGTTAAATACGCCGGATTGGTACGAAGACGACAAGCAGAATCCATACTGTATTTCAGCTAAAATAAAACCCCCGAGAGGCTCTCCTCCGGGGGTTTTTCTTTTGTATCAAATTCTCTCAACAGCGCGTTAATCTTGTTACGCGTAAGCTCTATCCCAAATTTCTCTTTGATAGCCATCCAGAGATACACTTCCTTAGGCCACCAAAGGTGATACTCGTAGAATTTGTAGTTGTCACATTCACGGTTGACTAGGCGGTGAAAATTGAGTATGTTGTTCAATCTAGAAACACCGCCGTAGCCTTACCCTTACATCCTCCATTGAGCTTGATGGCAATCTCTACAGCCTCCTTAGGTGAGGCCCCAGCCATCATAGCACCCATACAAATGCCTTCACCACTACCAGTGGCATGCATACCACCCTTGATTTCGACACAGGTGCCACTACGAAGGATGTTGTAGATTTTACCCTTAGGTGTAACGACAATAGCATCGAAGTTGTATTTACCGGCTAGCGGGGCCACATATCCCTTAGCGAAGTTTAGAGGAATCTTCTTTGGAAACAACCAATCTACAAGCTGAGGATTAGCCGGAGTATTTTTACCAGCCATACCCAGAAGATGCCCGTAGACCTTGAGAACCTTCGTATCGTACACCCCGAATGTGCCTAGATCAGTGAATTGGTCCCCGGCCATCATCCCGTCTTTATACGCTATTGCTGTCATTAAACAAGACCTTTTCGCAGCAGGTAGTCCGTCTCAGTTTCCTTCTTTACATTTCTGAGATGCTCCTTAATCTGATCCACAAGCTTCTTCTTAGCATCCTTAAACGACAATCCAACGACAGGATTTCCCTCTTCATCGAAATCCGCCGCATATCGAGGCTTCTCAATTTCGATGCTGTAGTCCCAGACGAGATAGCGATAAGTCATAGCACAATCTCCACATTATCAAGGAAAGCTGAAAGTCTGTTAATCTTCTTCGTTAGTTCGATACGAGCGTGAGCATCGTGGGTAGAGTTTCTCTTGGCTGTAAGAGCTACTCGCTTTAGTTCAAGCCTGTCATAGTCTTCCCTCTTGATCTTAGGGGGCATTTGTAAGCGCCTCCCAGGACACGGGGAAGCACTGCTTCATGATTTCCCCAACCTGTACAGCAATCTCCTGAGTCTCCTTCTGAGCATCAGGAGCATTCCGTAGACCGTACATACGCGCCCAAGCAGGCAGAGAGCCAGTCCAATACCACTCTGTATCCGTAGCTAGTGGAAGTACAAGTCTAGCTTGTTCCGGACACAGCTTATACTCATTAATCAGATGTCTGTATGTCGAATCACACGCATCCAGTATATTGTAGATTTCTTCTGTGATTGCCTTAGCCTGCCATCCAGTTATAATATCCCCACTACCCTGCTTCTTGTCAGAAGCTCTATTACGCCACTCTGGCGTACCAGAAAGCACAGAAAATGTAGGCGCATCATCAACGTAGCGTCGGGAGACTTCGCTTTCTGTAAAGCCTACCTTATGCTTGAAAAGCTGGGATCGAATAGCCACAGGAGCAACAACATGAAGAGTGGCCCCGCAATGAGAGAAAGGAGTCCAGTGCTTATGAGCAGCGAGATACGCAATGAGTCGCTCATCCTTGGCATCCAAAGAATCCTTTCGCTTTCTAAAGCTGACACGCGCCATATTAACGACTTTTAGATCAGAGCCTTCATGACTTTCGTATGTTACCTTCATTACAACCCCATCTTGTCAACCATGTCGGGAATACTAGTGCTATACCTATTCGTGAACGTGTGGGTTGGCAACAGAGGATTGGCCTTTTTACGAATTTCCATTCTGGCCCAGAGGTAAGGAATAGCTCCATCGCCACGGACATTGAATGAAGCATCGTGCAAGTTGTGATAAATGACATCAAAGTCCTTACACTGTTGCACCATCCAAAACACAGCCATAAACTTCTTACCGTCCAGCATAACCGGCTGAACTCGGGTATCCACCTGATCCGTATCGTAGGCGTGGTGCACCTTGCCGTCGTCCGTATAGCAGCTATCGAAGCCGTACATTATGAATTTACGATAGCCCTGTGAATAGCCAACAGTAATGCCACAGAGACCAGCAGTACACCCGGTGCGGACAAGCAAAAAATTAGTGTCGTTAAGCTCGGCGAACCCGAGTAGCGTGGAGAGTTCCTTACCGGTGTACATGCAGTGCCATTGCCACACGTTGTGGCCTTCCAGAGCTGCGAACACCCCTGGGTCACACTGTGAAGAAATCCAATACGTAACATCTTTGTGCGGCCTCTGAACATATTTGATGTGCTTGGTACGAGGATCAACCACTAGCGCGTACTTCACAGGAATACCCTGCTCGTACAGTAGAATGTCGTGCATAGCGTTACAGGCGTACACATCGACATCCGGCCTAGCCGCGTGCTCCTTGATCTCCTTGTAGTATTTCGTAACGCTCTGCCCACCGGCAACCACCACAAGCGTGCGATCATGCGCAGCCTTAGCTGTAAGCTGCGGAATGTCAGTCCCTAGAGTGGACAGCATCTGCTTCATCATCATACGGTGGGGTAGATATGTCCCGCCCTTGATGTTGTTGATAGCCTGGACTTCAGCTACAGGAGCCGGCTGCTGCGTGATAGTTGTCTTAGTTCGTTTTGCCAATAGTACCTCCAGTGTGAATAGCCTTGAATTGCTCTGGCTTGTCCATTACCACATCCATGCACTCCATAGCAACAGCGTCGAGAAAAGTAAGAAAAGCGATAATAGAAGCCGTTGGGACCAAATTGAATGCGTCACTCTCTCGTACGGTTCCCAGCCTAGTGTGACTAACACAGTACAAGTCAAACATAGTAGCCACCCCCACGGCAGCCATTGAAAGCCCATAGGTTTCAACTCCCATCTTCTTGCACAGCTCTAGCATTGGCGTAAGCTCTGCTGTATTTCCGCTCTTGGAAATTACCAGTACGCTGTCAATGCTGCACGCTCTACCCGCCCCACCATGAACAAATTCAATCGGGTCCATATACGAAACCTGAAACCCTATACTAGCCATAGTAGAGGCGAATTTCATTGCAACAACACCGGACTTACCGACGCCAGTTACCCATAGATGTCCAGGCTTGTCGGTGACCAAGCTCTTGAATAGTTTGAACGTTTCGACCTTCATTGAGAAAATAGACTGAGCCGCCGCAACGGCTGCAGCCACGGATGCTTGTGCTCTACGCATTACATACCCGCCAGTAGAGCGGGCATAGAATCTCTAGTAAAGTTGTATTTTCTTCCACCGTAATACACGCGCGTCTTTTCTGCTAGCAACCAGCGCTCATAAGATTCCTTAATCTCTCTATCCATCTTCTCATAGTCAACTGGTGCAGGATTACATGACATTGCAGAAAGATATCCTTCGTTACTCATTATTCACAACTCCTTACACCTTTTTCATCGACGTAGCAGGCTTGCGCTTCGGAACCTTCATTCTCTTCGGACCTGGGGGCTGCGTTAAGAATTCCGAAGCGTTTGCCACCGGAGTTGAAAGTAGTAATTCCCTTAGCCCCTCCTTCCCATGCCTTGTAATAAAGCTGCTTGAAGTCGTCCCACGCCATACCCGAGCTGACGTTGCAGGTCTTACTGACCGCGCTGTCAACCCTCTTAGCTGCTGCCAGCAAGACATCCAAATGCTCCTGCGCCGTCACATCTTCAGTACGCTTACCAGCGACACCGAGTTCACGAATACCATAATCCGTCACTCGCTCGACTTTTGGACCATTAAAGGTCTGCACAGTACGGTCATAACCATATGCGAACACAGGCTCGATCCCACTGCTAATGTTGTCTGCTGCCAGAGAGATAGTTCCAGTTGGAGCAATGGATGTAAGATGGCTGTTACGAATACCGTTGGTACGAATACTAGCCCGAACATCTTCAGGGAGAGATTGTACAAATCGTCCAGCAAGATACATGTCCTTATCATACAGTGGGAAGCTACCCTTTTCTTTGGCTAGCTCAGCTGATGCCAGATAGCAATAGTCGCGGATACAGTCTAGGACCTTAGCTTCGAATTCAAGGAATTCCACCGAGCCGTATGGGAAGCCCATACTTTCGCCCGCGTTAGCAAGGCCTGTGATTCCCAATCCCATTCGTCGCTTGGACAGGGCTTCGTTTCGCTGGGCTTCAAGCGGATAGATAGATTTATCGACAACGTTGTCCATTCCTCTGACGACATGCTTGATATCCGCCTTTAGCTGTTCATAGTTGAAGCTGAAATCATCGCCATCAACCAGGTACTTAACAAGATTAAAAGAACCCAGTAGACAAGCCCCATAAGGAGGCAAAGGTTGCTCACCACACGGGTTAGTAGCGGAAATCGTTTCGCAGTAGTATAGGTTATTGAAGCGGTTGATCGTATCAAGAAACAGCACTCCAGGTTCAGCCCACTCCCAAGTGGAGCGCATGATCTCTTCCCAGAGAGCATTGGCGTCCACTCGATCTACAACGCGTCCGCCGAACTTAAGCTCGAACGTATTACCAGTCTTAAGCGCCTCCATAAAGGCGTCTGTGATACCTACGGAAATGTTAAACGCCGTAAGGTTGGTAGTGTTCTGCTTAGCACGAATGAATTCCTGAATATCAGGATGGTCTACACGAAGCACCCCCATCTGAGCTCCGCGACGATGGCCGGCAGAAGCAATAGTATGACACACAGCGTCATAAATACGCATGAAACTAACTGGTCCCGAAGCTCGCGATCCAAGAGTAACAATGCGCTCGCCGCGAGGACGAAGGGTGCTAAAATCATAACCGATTCCTCCACCCATACGCATGGTGTAAGCTGCGTCAGTAGCTCCATCCATAATTCCTTTCATCGAATCGTCGATAACGCCACTGACAAAGCAATTGTAGTATGTGACGCGGCGAGGACTACCAGCGGCTGCTTGTACACGCCCTGCTGGTAGAAAGCGCATATCCATAAGAATGTCCCGGAAGGAACGAAAATGCTGTAGATCGTCAGCCAGTGCATTTGCAATCCTAGTCATAGCCTCCGGAAAGGTTTCGTTATCATGCCGATATTTGTCAGCATGTAGCTCTTTACTAATACCTAGTGTAGGACCGTACAACTATTTTACCCTCCAAAAATTCGATTGATAACACCACGTCGCGGAGCAGGTTCTACCGGGACGTCATCTAGGTATATTTCTCCCCTGTATATAGCCGCATCTGCGTTCAACTGGCGCTGTGCCATCTGCTGATGATTATGAATATATTGCTGCGCCTCTTCCTGCTGTTCGTCCTGCGGTTCGTCAATATACCTAGCGTCTACTCTATGTACTCTATTGGCAGCCTCTAGTTGTAACGCGTATATATCACCTGAAGTTTTTCTATACTCCTGCTCACATTCCTTCTTTCGTTCGCTTTCACAATATTCTTCGAATGTTGGAGTGGGCTTATTCTCCGCAACCTCTGATACAGTGTTTAGTCCTGCCGTGTAATACTGTATAATGGATTCGTCAATATACTGTGCCAATTGGTTATGTCTAGCTAGTTCTAGCAGCGCGTGCATATTCGCGTCATTAATATTAGGCATAGCACCCTCACATAAACTGCTTCAAATTCGGCCTAAAGAAATTAGGCCCCTTCAGGATCTTACCATCTTCACGAATAACGGGCTTACCGTCAGCCCCAAGCTTGGACATATTAGAGCGCTGCACTTCATCGAACATTTCATCGAAGCGAGTGAACCCATGGCAAGCTGCAGCACCGAACACAACATATGCTAGATCGCACAAAGCATCTGCAGCCTCAACGAGGTCTTCATTGGCAACCGCATCAACGTATTCTGCCAATTCCTCCTTAATCAAGGAGATACGTAGCCATTGTTCCTTATCCTCAAGGATGGTGGGCGTCTCAGGACAGGGAACTCCAAATGCCCTATGAAACTCCCGAACCTTCTCAAACTGACTCATTACGAATGATATCCTTCAATTTCATCAAATACACGCACAAATCGAGAGCCTCGTCCAGCGCCTCGTCAACCCACTGTTCCTTGGAGAGCTTGCGGGTGCTATGCTCAATAGAAGCTCCATACGTCTCCATACCCTTCTTGTAACGCCCGATGTGACGCTCGATAAGCTCGTTGATCACACGATCATTAGTATGCATTAATGTAAAATCTCCCTCCACACCATAATGGCAAGCCCGAAAATAACTGCACTAAGTGGCAGCTCAAATCCGATTAAGAAAACCCACTCTCCTATAGACATAGCTTAAGTTCCTCTCGCCACTGATTTGCGTACTTGCAATTCTCGTAACCCTTGTGCCACGGCCCACCCTCGGTGAAGTGGTAGGCAAAAGGAAAGCCCTCAACCTGACCGTCAATGAAGTTCCATCGAAGGTCAATCTCACCTATCTGATGGTCTTCAAGCCACTCGAATCCGTGCAGCCAACGCCCAGGTCTCATATTGACCTCCTTCGGTGTTAGCACGCCATTCTTGGGGTGATCGCAATTCCACAAGACGAAGCTGGACCAGTTCTTACGCGGATACTTAGTCTGCGCCTTACCGTCGAACTTCACTCCTTCCGGAGGCGTGTGATTGTGTTTGCACACCATTACGGCGTACTTGTCGTCCCTCAGCTCCCATGCACGTAGCACGTCAGCAAAGAAAAGAAAATCACAATCGCTAAAAAGAGCCCACCCACGATATTGACATAAGGCAGGAACAAGGAAGCGAGTAAAGGAGAATTCAGTGGAAAACGGCTTTTCATCAGACTTATCTACCAAGTTACCATTGTTAAGACGATCACTAGGCTCGCGCCAATACAGGCCCATCTTCCGTAATTCGAACTGAAATAATCCTTGTACATGCACAGGGATAGAAGAATTACGTACGAGACTATTACTAGCCACCAGAAAAGCATCATGTTCACTAGAATCGTATCCTATAAAAGCTGGGATCATACTAAATCACACCTACGGCAAGCCCAGTTGTTGTCTCTCCAAGGTACTCGCCTGCTTTCACATTTAGGGCATAGCGCCCCATACGAAAACAAAAACTTAAGTAGTTTCATCCGTAAATCTTCCTAATACGGTCCATGGTGATAGTTTCCAAATCAAACACGCCGTCGTTCACGTTGTGGAGAAGGCACACACCAGACCACCACATGTGGACCGTGTGCTTGGCGTACTCCTCTACATGATCCCCAAACCAGCCAGGAGAGAGGGCAGCAAGCTTATCCCCATTAGGTTTACTGCGTACAGCGTAATCAAACAAATGGCAATGACCAACAATTGTAGATACACTGTTCTTAGCGAGGAGACTGGACGCCACATTAAGCCCTGATACTGGCTGACCCATAACACCGCTAGGGAAAGAATGAGAGCAATAAATTCCTTCGACAACGATAGAATTTCGATATGGGACATATTCCCAACCGTAATGTTCATAGTTCAAATCCTTAATTGACATTGTGCCTTCGAGTTCAGGACTAGATTGGATAGCCTTCTCGATACGGGCTTCGTCGTGATTGCCTCCCTGCATGATCATGCGCGGCTTGTAGGCGCTCTTCTTGTTCTTCTTCTGCTGCTCGTTATGCTCATCGCGAGGCTTGTTGATACGCTCCAGCGCATCGTGGACAGCCTTTACATCATGCTTATACCGCTTGAGTTCCGCCGATTTGCGTCCTTTGTCATAGCTGCTAAGACTAGGCATGTCCCCAAAATCACCAGTGCAATAGACCACATCGGGTCGGTGATCCATAATGAGACGGCCCAACCAATCAAACCTATCGTTAGAAGCAATAGGGGTAGCATGTGCGTCTCCTACGACTAGAAGTTTATCAATCAATCTTTCGTTCCTTTTGTTTTAGCCCCATTGCTCGGCCATCGCCTCAGCAATACCAGAATAGGTACGGCTACGCTCCTTCGATCTATTCTTACTCTCCGGCATACGTGAAATTCTAGTAGAACGTCCAGAGACAATCCTCGTGGGTTTGAGAGGAGGCAACCCTTTGAGCCAGAGACAGGTGGATTTGACTTCGCCATGTCCGAACATCCAGGGTTGAATAATTTGATCCGGCTTTCTGATGGCCGTAGAAATCTTACCGATTGGGTTTTCTATAGCGATCTTAGGGATTTGACATCGCATCAAATGACCAACAAAGCACAAAGCATTCTCTTGCTCTTCTTTGCGCTGTGCCCACCACCTAGCCCCAGAGGAGCATAGATACGTACATGGCGGGAAAGCAATCATCAAGTCCCAATAATCATCAAGTAGGTTCCTTACATCACACTGATAGTGTGACAACGGAGGCCCTTCACGCTCTGTTGGAAGTATATCACAACTTACAGCGTTGTGACCACGTAAGAGAAAAGCATCACGGACAACACCACTAAACTCACAAGCAACAAGTACATTCATTATACACCTTAAAAGGATTGTGTGGATGGGATCTGAGCCCACTAAGAGACGCTGCAAGGATCGAACCTGCACACCTTGCTTTAGGTTTGGGTCTTTGGAGAATTTGCTGGCATTGTCAGCTCTCCGCCATAACTGGCTGCCCCGAGTCTCGGTCTTCCGTCCGACCGCGTGTCATTCCACGCCGCCACACATCCTTGTTTACTACGCAGCCTGGGCGTTAGCTTCGACAATCTTCGCGTCAACGCCAGCCGTAACCAGACGATCCAATGCCTTCTTCGCACTGGCAGCATACTTGTAATCATACGTGTAGAACTTGCGGCCATCAACCTCGACGCCCACAACAGCAGTACGACCAACCAGTTCGTCGCGCTGCTCATTAGAACGAATAGTAACCATCAATTAAGCCTTCCTCGGGAATGTAACCACGTTACCGGACTTAGTGGACTCCGGCGTTTCTGCTGCAGGCGGTACATACGCCTGGATAAACCCTAGCTCAAGACGCTCAACCAACATACAAGCGGCACACGTTCGCGTAATATACGAATGGTCCACTCCAGGAACATTGGATTTTACGATACCGTATTCCCATCCGTTCCACCTATGCTGCCCGTTTTCATCAGGATCGTTGCACAAATACACCGATCCGACAGTCTTATATTCTGTGCTCTTGCTTTCCTCTGCCATTATGCATTACCTTCTGGAATCATTGTCTTCAATCCGCCCTGTTTACTAGTAATATACTCTCCTAAATGCATCCACTCTTCCTGATCAACAACCAATCGTGCCATCATGCCACGCACTAGGCACTGTAGGTCGTCGTTGTCAGTCTGAGACCAGATGTAGGACGTTAGAGAATTGTCGTCATCTAGCTCAAGCTTGATATAAATAGCGTTAGGAACAATATCAATTGATTCAAACTTCGAGTGGGTCTCCGTCGTCATTCTGCACAAGCCTCATAAATTCGTCCAAATCCACAACAGCAAGAGGCTTGGACCTGTTTCTCTTGATAACCAGTAGCGGTTCTCCATCCTCCTTTTGTGAGAAGGCCTGCTCAAATGCTTTGTATACATTCGAGAAAGCCTCTTGGTTCTTGCATTCAATTTTGTAAGGGAAGTAATCTTTAGCAGCCTTAGACATAATTATGTCTGAGCCCTGCGAACCCATAGGACGACTTGAGACATCCAACATGGGGATGTTCGGGTACAATTTCAAGATGTAGTCGCGAATATATTTTTGTAGGTTGCGACCCTTGGCTTTAGCAGAGCTAGTTTTCAATACGGCCAACCCTATCCAACGCATCATCTTCCCAGAGAATCTTAGCGATATCCGCGTGGAGCTTGTCCATTTCTTCTCGGCTTAGATAGATGGAAGAGGCTGTAGCCTTAAGCTTGTAACGCAACTTTTCTCCCGGCCAGCGCTCGATCTCAATATCCATTACATCCTCCGAATCTCATGAAGTTGCTTATCCCAATCCTTGTCAAACACGTCGTAATCATAGGACAGAATCACAGCCACCACAGCCGGGTCCTTAATGGCCTTGGCGTGGAGCTTTTCATGCACTTCAGGAACAGAAGTAGGTGCACTAAGAAAATACTCTCGATATGCGCTAGTCTCGTAATCAAGCTGAGAGTATTCTAGTAGGTTAGGATCGTCGCTGTCAAGCTGAATAAAGAACTGCAACGCTGCAGGATTATACGAATTGTCGACAGCATTGTCGATCATACGCTTAAGTTCATTAGGACGGCTGCGTGAATGCACGCAAATTGCAATCTGTGTCATGTTAAAAGGTAAAAGCTTCCTGCCACATCTTTACTGTGTGGCTCATTGTTAAATGTTGTTCGATCTGGTCTTGGTCTCGTTCAATAATATTTGTAGCCTCCAAATGATCAGCTGTAATTCCACGATCATCCATAAACTGTAGTCCTGAGAATTTAAACTTTTCTTTCATATGTTCATATTCCGGTATACGAGAAGCAATTACAGGTCGTCCTGCCCAGAGGGCCTCCAGCACTCGATTTCCGCTCTTAGCAAGACCATCAGGTGTCTGGGTGTCCACTGGCACCAGGACGAAGTCACATGCCTCCAGCGCCCTGCTGACGGCCTCTATGGACCATGGTGTCTGGCAGATGTTTATTCTGGGGCTAGAAATTTTCTTATCCGTATTCGTGATAAGCTGAAGCGTACATTTTGGGAGGGGGATTTTGATAAGCTCTTTTAGATTAGCTTCCTGACCATACCACAACAAGTGTGGAATGTCTTTTACAGGCGTGCTTCTAGCACTACCGCGAGGAAGTTCTGGAGCATCAGGGATGTAGTAGACAGACTTGTCTGGATATTTAGCTTCCAGAGCCTGCTTCAAATACATCGAGGAGGTGGTCAGACGATCAGCCAAACCGATTAAGGTCTGGTATAGGCTCTGATCATCGAGCTGATGAAAATCACAAACATCTTGTACGAATTTAGCGCCACGCCGCTTGGCATGAATGATAGTATTACACCAAGCTGATTGGTCCTTGAAGACCTTACCAACGAATATTACAGTGCCGTTGAGATCACTGCCGCCAGGACCGGGATCAACAAGAAAATTAATAGAGGTGTCATGTTTAGCTAACTCCTTAGCTGGATTGAGAACTCGATAACGCTCTGAGGCTATCTGCGAATAATAGCGTTCCAGATCGACAGTACCGTTAGGTAGTATGTAGGTTAATTTCATACAATGACCTAGCAAGTTTCAGCCCAGCATTGTGCCCTAGGCCGTATATCCTATCAGAGAACCAAGAATTTGAATTGTTAATATGCCAATTAAGGAGTTCCAGATAGGATTTACTTGTCTTATCAGCCTCTCTCCACTCCAAATATTCCTTGCCATACATGTCACTTCTCCACACAACCATAAAAGCCATAACGCCCTGAATAATCTTTAAGCACCTTAAACATCACAAGTGCTGCATTTTCACAAGCTTCTTTGGATGTGAATTCAGCTACATAAGATGTTCCAGAATAAGATGTGTTCAGGAACAAGAACAATACAAATTTAGTCATATTCCTTACTCCACTTAGGGTCGATATGCGTGTAGTACATAGTTTTCTTGTTCATGCCACTGGACGGTAGCGACGGGAGAGCCTTTACATCAGGCCAGCATTTGTCCTTAAAATCGCAGAAGCCGCAAGTAGACCCAAGGACGCGATTACCAGTAGGCTTAGTACGAAATTTCTCTGGCTCGTCCGTGAAGCATCGCTTGAACGGCGCCTTAGTCTTGATCGCGACAACATTATCTTCGATCCTCTTTAGAACGTCATACGGCAATTTATCACGAGCGGGGGCCGCCAGGATATGCCACTCACCTGTGTTCTTGTTGATGACGATCCAGCCACCGAACGGCACATTCCTTGCAGCAGCGTATCCAAAACCTTGGGCAACATATCCGAAGTCGTCGCTTTCAATAAGACGTTCAAACGATCCTTCAGGACCGAATTTGGTATCCCACTGATATTTGCTACACGATTTGATGTCCCAGAGTTTTCCTCCAATAACGACATCAAATGTTCCCTGGATTTGTGAACCGCTCACGTCCAATGTAACGCCTTCAAATCGCTCAGATATCTCGGTGCCACTTGCTTGAAGTAGTGCAACAGCAGCCGCTTCAATAACGTCTCCAAAGAGGGAGACCATTCGCATGTTGTATCCTCGAACAGTCCCTTTAACTCCTGAGGCTTCCATCTGAAGCTGGCAAAGCGGACGCCCGACATTCGACATACGTAAGGTGAACTTGGTTCTAGCAGGCTCTGTGAACTGACGCCTGATGGCATTCTTACACGCATCACCAAACTCCTCGATAAGCTTCTCGGGGAGATCAACAGGTCCATCGTTAGCAGCAGCGAGATACTGCTGAATTCGCATCAAGATTTCGTTCACTCAGCTATGTCCATTTCAATAACATCCATAAAGCACGTACGATTGGTGGTATTATACTTAGCTGCGTATTTATCGGCCTTCTCTTTAGTGTTAAAAGCAGCTTCCGGAGGCATATACCCTTCAAACGGAATATCAACTATGCAAATGTATACTTTCACGATAAGTCTCCCTAAGTCTCTCATTAAGCTTCATAGGCGGTGATCCGTCGGAAGTCCAATCACAGAACGGACACTGGTAGTGTGTGGTTCGATCTTGCTCCATGGAGTATATCCCTACAAGACTGGAAAACCACTTGTCACCATTCTCGTCCGGGTCTCCGCCGTATGAATCCTTCTGATGGTCAGGAATCTTGGAGTGCTTCCAGGACTTACCACAAGACGGACAATTTCCTCTTTCATCTAGCATGGCAACTTCACATCCTCCGGGGCAACAGCCTCGAACGTCATGTCGTTAAACCTAGCCCAGTTGCTAGCTGTAGCAGCAGCGTCTCCATTCCACCCTCGTCTACCCTCAACAAGCTTGTAAATACGCCCGGAGCGGGTCTTTCCTGTCAATTCTTTTAGATTGAACGAGACGATCTTGGAAGAGCACCTGCCCCCACCCATATGATATCCTGTGAAGTGATACGTGTCTTCGTTAGACTTACAAATCTGCCAAGCATCAAGAATGATCTCTGGCTCGGCATCTACTCCTGGAACTCTCCACAACGGCATGTTACTCTCCTTTGTCTACTGCAGTGCTTTAATCTTTAACCTAAGGTCTTCGATAGAGATAGGTGTGTAGTCGATCTGCTCCACGCACACTGATATATGAACCGGGGAATTCATTGAATTGGCGTGTGTATGACCGTGCACATTCGTCTTATAACGCTTCGTAACAGACTCTGGATGCAGAGGAATATGACTTAGAATCATGTCTTCCAGCACACGTACGCCGTAAATTTCACCGAAATATCTCATGTATAGCTGTGTTTTGAAGATGTCATGGTTGCCGCGAATGAGGCGCTTATGCCCGTTGCAACGATCCAGAATCTTCATATGTTGCTGTTTCATAACAACATCACCGAGGTGATACACCTTATCCGCAGGCTTCACAACTGAATTCCAGCGCTTTACAAGCTCTTCGTCCATTTCTTCTGGTGTATCCCATGGCCGCAGCTTAGTGCCATCATCACGAAGAAACTTGCAGACACCGCTATGGCCGAAATGAGTGTCACTGATTAGAAAAATTCCAGCCATAGCGATATCCTTTATATTAATTCACGTCAGACACGTCGTCGTTCAGGTCATCAACCAGGGCGACAACATCAGCAACCTCAGTAAACTCAGCCTCAGTGGCACCAGAGGCAAGGCCCCGAGCCTTATTCCACTTAGCGATGATGACTTCATTGCTGGAATCAACATAGCTCTGGAACGACTTTAGCGTATCCATATTAGCAGGCGTAAACGGCACCCTAGTGGTGATATCAGCAACACCATTGATGATATACGAGATAACCGTCTTGGTGACCTTTTCCTTGGTGATGTTCAAGGCGATATTGTGGTTGAGCATCAGCAGCTTCTTCTGCGTAAGCCCGTCCAGAACCTCACCAATAGGCATGAAGTTACGACCACCAAGCTTCATACGAACAGGGACTTCCACAAAGCTAGCGGCATTGCCGGCGTTGTTGGTACCCTCAATGGTAGCAAGGCCGAAGATGTATCGCGAACAGCGGATACGCTTCTGGGCATCAATCTCGGCGGCCGTAAGCTGTGCAAGCTCCTTCTTGGAGACCTTACCGCACTTGAAGCCTCCGGCGTCGTCCTGAATTTCCTTCTGGAAGATATTCTTGGTGAACACGGAAGTACGAGTGTACTTCTTAAGCTCGGCATCGTAGACAGAATACTGGAAAACGTTCAGAAACGGTCGCACGGTCACAGTAGGGCTAAAAACAGAAGCCCCGCCGTTAAGAACTCGAAACTGGCCAACAGGCAACTGGTGCCCGTCATCATCCTCAAGTTCACGATTGACGCCCAGAAATCCAAACGTGTAAGCCTTGTCCTCACCAGAGGACTGGCCGGTAAGTACAGCAAGCTCAGCCTCGTTAGCAGTATCAATAGTCACAAGGTTAGTTGAAGTCATTAAGATTTATTTTCCTTTTGTTACATATACGATTAGTTTGTCGTTACTCAAATACGCAGCATCTATACTCTTAGCATTACGAATAAATTCAGAATGCTCTACATCAGATTTATCTGAAAATGAAGTTCCACAAAAAAGCTGTCTAATATCATTTAAAGATAATTCTAAGATGTAGGTAGAGTAGTAAGTTTCTAGTATCTTCATTTTTAATAAGCACTAGATGTTTAATCTAGCTTCTTTCCTATATATAGGGATGAATTCTTTTTTGTCAAGGGGTAAAAATAAATATATTTTAGGGCTTGATCTCTTTCATATCTAGATTATTGTACCCCATCTTGACCTCTATGTCAAGAGGAATGAACATGGTGTGATTAAATACGTTTTTCAAGTACCCAACCACAGCCATCGTACATTCCCGCATCAGGCTAATCATCAGCTCCTCTTCACCTGGGGGTGCATCGCACAAAATGCTATCGTGCACCTCGTTGATCATAACTGACTTAACACCACGAGCCTTCATCGCCTTGTGAAGGAGAATGCACGCAATGGGGACAATATCCGCCGTAGCAAATCCTTGAACGGGGTAATTCTTGATCTGCGTTGCGAATGTCGATGTGCCATTAGGTAGTCTTTTAGCCTCAGGAAACGCATACTGCCGTCCTGTCGGAAGCGTAATGACGTGCGGAGATCGAATGGCACAATCCTGTAGGAACGAGTGCCATTTCGCGATACCCTTGTGCTTTTCAAGAAAGAACTCATAGTATGCTACCTCCTCCTCAGTGCCCGTAGTACCGCCGTACAGAGGTTTAAAGGTGTTTGGCTTACATGCCTGCCGCCCCTTCTTCAGGAAGCTGTCAGTGATGTTGTGAGCGTCTACACCAGCAAGGATATCCGCCCTGCCAGCTTCGTCTCTAGCCAAGTCGACAGCGCATCGGTATTCAAGGGCTCGGTAGTCAACTTCGAGTATGTGACCACCTTGCCATCTGGATACGAAACAGCGTTTGATCGGGAAAGTGCCGCCACGGGGTTGATTCTGGAAGTTCGGGTCGCGGCCAGATAGGCGTCCAGTCGCCGTGACACATTGCATGAAGGAGGGATGAAGGATGTTATCGGCATTAACATTGCGCTTGATCCCGCCAATGAAAGTAGAAAGATAGGTCTCGATCTGATTTTGACGAATTACAAGATCAAGAAATTCAATGGCTAGCTTGTCTTTGTACGAATCGCCGAGAACTCCTCGAAGGTAGGTAAGAACTCCCTTATCGGTTCCGAACCCCCCTGATGTGGCGTCTTCCACCCTTGCGAATTTATATAGACCAAGGCTTCCGGACTTAGGAGCATATCCATAAGTGATTCCCGTGCCGCCACAGACTTTGCAGCTAACCAATCTTTTCGTTTCTTTTCCACGGAGTTGCTGACGTACAACTTTTGTACCGCCGCAATTGTCGCATTGGTGCGCTGTAGTGTGCTTAACTGGCGCCGTAAGAGCGTTGATAGCCATGGGTAGAGTCCCAGATCGGAGTCTGGGTCTTGCACGTTTAGTGACCGACCCTCTAGTGACCACTCCAAGTCGGAAACGGTCTGCCCAAGCTGTCTTGTCGCGTACCTTAACTCCGTAGACAAACTGGCTAAGCTGCTCTGGGCTTGAGAAGCTGAGCGGCGCATCACCCCAGACTTCGGCTTTGATTTGCCTAAGCCTAAGCTCAATTTGGTCGTACTCATGCTTAAACTCTTTTTCTATAGCTTCTAGAGTAATAGTATCAATAGCAATACCATTACGTTCAACTTCAGTAAGTACATTACAGAATTCAAACATGTGGTCACGAATCAATCGCATACCTGAATTTTCAGGCTGCTCATATCGTTTGCACTGCTTGAGATAGATTTCCCAGGTAGCTTTACAATCGGCGATGCCATACACTTCGATGATGGCTTTGGGAATTTCGAAAAAGCTATCGCCCTTATCGAAGAAAGGCTGGATAAGATCCACCTTTTTGTTCGACACATTCATGCGTTTGGCCAGCTCTTCCAAGCTAAGACCAGTCTTGACTCCACGAGCAAGCATGTACTCGGCGATCATGGTGTCCCAGATCAAGCCGTCATACGTAAACCCACATTCCCGAAGCCACTGAAGATCAAACTTGACATTATGCCCGATAAGTAGGGTTGTCTGGTCTAGTAATTTCTGAAGACGAGCATGGTTTTCTGTGGAGTCGGGCGCACCATCACCATGGTTAAAGAAATAGTATCGCTGGCCTTTTTGAGTATTGTCGTTGTTAAACGCAATAATGCCTACAGAAACTAGCTTGTTTCCTGGCAGAAATGGAGATGGATTACGCTTCTTCTCTTTGATAACCCAAGTAGTTTCGCAATCAAGTACAAGTTTCATTCAAAATTACATCCATAAATCATGAGTATCGTCTTGTAGAATATCATTAAGCATCTTATCCAAGGCTTCCTTGGCTTCATCATGCTCTCTGCGAAGAATAGTAAGCATATGTTCGTGAAGCTCGTCAGTAAGCGTAATAGTGAAGCGGACCTTCTCCTCCTCGGAATGCATAACATCCACTTCTTTCGTACGAATACCCTTCATACCCATAAGAATACCATGGGCAATTTTGGCATAATTCACACGATCCTGCAACGCTTGATAAGAACTAGTAGGCATGTAGCTTCCCTTCAATAATAGCCTTATGGACAAGGATACGCTGATTCTTATCCAACAGGTTCATTGTCGCACACACATCTCTGGCAAGCACAAACGAGTCTCTGAATTTTGTATTATTGGTGATGATGAGATTTATCTCTTCGGCTGTATCTGGAAAGTTAACGTCCCATTCGAACATTCGCCAAGAATTAAACCCAACGCCGGGTCTACCCTTTGGGTAGTTGTCTCCACCATCTTTACCAAATCCAAGAGAGGTTATGTATCTTTCAAGCTTAGAGTATTTGGCTTTCGGAATGTAGACTAGAATATCTACATCAGAGGCTCTAGGGGCTGGGTTACAGGTTACCTTGGAGCCTACAAGATCCCAGGTTCCTTGGTGACTGTTCACCCATTCATAGAATTTTGTTCTAAACCTCAAGGACATAACACCTTACCCTTCGTAACGAGACACTTCTGGTCTGATCATGCAGGTGATAGTACCATGGTACCCGTTCAACTTGTTCTTAGTGACGTTCCAGAACCGTACCCCATCATCATCTAGATCGGTATCAGACGGAGGATTTTTACCAATTGCGATAAACAAATCGGCTTCCGCTGCTTTGCCAGTACGAGAATTCTCCGCCTGCGAATGCGACACAATGCGTCTTCCCTCCGCTTCTGCGCTAAGCTGCGAGATCGCGATGAAAGCGCAGCCGTAGCGAGAGCCGATACGGCGAGCATCCGTATATATTTGTCGTAGCTTCTGGTCGTCACGGGCAAAACTCCCTTCCACAGAGACCTTATCAAGCTGATCCACAATTACAATATGTGGTTCATTCTTCTTGACGTACTGATCCATAGCTTCAAGAGAATAATCCGCAGCATCATACATGCGTAGATTACCCTTGATCTTATCGAATTCTCTCTTAGCATGATCCTTATTGTCACGAATCTGATCGAATGTCAGGCCAGTCCAGGCGCTGACGCCGCGCATCATCGTGTATTTGGCGAGTTCCTCGTTACAAAAGCAAGCAACTCGCAAGCCCTGTTCAAGGAAACCGTCCGGGGCAAACGTGAGAGTAACCCATGCAGCTGTTTTCCCACATTCTGGTCGCGCACTGATAACCATAAAGCGTCCAGGCATGTGGCCGGGGATGTGCTTGGCGAGCGGGGGTAGATTGAACTTGTAAGCACCGGAGAGATCATTGACTTTAACGAGAGAGTCAATGTCGGTGGTGACTTCAGGTTGTTCTTCATCTGGTTTACCCTCCTGAGCTTCAGTAGCCAGCTCAATAATGGTGTTAAAGCTATCGGACCTACCATCTACAATGCTGACGGCCTGATCTGCAACTTTGCGTGCGTGTTCACGAGCCCATAGCTTGTTGATAAGCTCAAGGGCTACTTCATCATGAATTTCTTCTTCTGCTTCGATTGAATCGAACAGATGGTCCAACACCATCCAACGAGCCTGAGTAATAGTGGGATTAGCGGCTCTGAATAGAGCCTTAATCTCGTTGAGAGTTACGTCATGCTCAAATTTGGTCTGCGTGTTTACGATAGCGTCGTACACATCCAGAATTTCTTCTGGAAACATATAACGCTTTAGCTTACTACCGTATGCCTGAAAGAATTTCTTGTTGAGAAGTTTCTTAAGTATCTTCTGTTCCACTAATACATCCTAAGGGTTTGTGTCAATATTATTCCGTCTGTCACAAGTAGAGACCATGGCAACAAAAAGCCAGTTGATACCTACATCTTCTATTTTCATACCCATAGTCTTTAGAAACTTGTCCTGTAGATCATAGGCATCAAGCTCTTGAGCAGCCTTGCACTTGAATTTCTTCCCAGACAAATTCTGAATATGGTGCACAAGCTCATGAACCAGGACAGCAAGCTGCTCCGGAGCCTTAGGGACAAACCCTACAGGTAGATATATGGTCTCTGTCTCCTCGATATACAAGGCTTGAATTACAGGCTTGACAGAATCAAATGGGACTTCGCCAGCGTATGCCAGAGTGTGAAGCCCCTTTT
>Ga0181352_1000037_pt1 | contig 51049 bp, 67 predicted proteins | sample Fa13VDMLBSN_FD_130103 | JGI IMG/M metagenome (GOLD analysis project Ga0181352, IMG submission 130103) | Freshwater viral communities from Lake Michigan, USA - Fa13.VD.MLB.S.N | ecosystem: Environmental > Aquatic > Freshwater > Lake | place: USA: Michigan | collected 2013-09-23 | reverse complement strand
TATAAGATATATAAAAACGCTACCGCAAGTATAACCGTAACGCTTACTGCGGCCACCACGGGTTGGTTTGAAGACACCACAAACACCATAGATTACGCTGTCAGCGATACTTTATATTACGGCATCGTTGGTGGGACCAGCGGTAGTGCGACTTCTACCGCTGCCGCAGTTACTTTGACAGAAATAATTCCACCGCGTTCGACCGCTTGCATAGTCAGCTAGGCGCCGCCTAAAGACCTTGCGGCGAAAATAGGCTATATTCGCCGCAAACCATGAAGGGAATAACTTATGGCAAATGTTTTTAAGAACGCAGTCGCGAACAACGTCACTACCGTGACGACCGTGTATACCGTTCCCGTAGCCACTACGGCCACGGTCATCGGGCTGGTGATCGCAAACGACTCCGGCGCTGATACCACGGCCACGGTTGAGGTTACGGACGATTCGTCGGGCATCACGGTGAAGCTCTGCGCCTCGACGCCTATTCCGGCGGCGTCAAACCTTAACGTCCTAAATACGAACAACCGCTTGGTTCTTGAGGCCGAAGACTTGATTAAGGTTACGGCTGTGGCTGCCTGCGACGTGATCGTGTCTGTTATGGAGATGACCTAAGATGACCGGGCGTATTGGCAACAGTAACCAGTTTCTGCAGGTTTCTGGCACTGTCAGTGCGCCTGCGTTTAGCTTCGCTGGCGACACCGACACGGGCATCTACCGCATCGGCGCGAACAATATCGGCGTAGCCGCAAACGGGGCCAAGGTTATAGACGTCGGCACCGCTGGCGCTGCGCTCGCGGGCTATCTCCGGCTTTCCGGCTCTGTCAGCGGGTATGTGGGGCTTCAGGGCGCCGCCGCTGCGGGCAGCACGACCTACACGCTGCCGTCGGCGGATGGCTCCTCCAGCAACGTCCTCTCGACCAACGGATCCGGCGTCCTGAGCTGGGTCAGCGCCTCGGGCGGCCCAACCGGCCCTACCGGCTCTACTGGTGCGAACGGTCCAACCGGCCCAACCGGCTCTACTGGTGCGAACGGTCCAACCGGCCCAACCGGATCTACCGGCGCAGCGGGTCCAACCGGCCCCACCGGCTCTACTGGCTCTACCGGCCCAACCGGATCTACCGGCGCAGCGGGGCCAACCGGCCCAACCGGCTCTACTGGCTCTACCGGCCCCACCGGCTCTACCGGCGCAGCGGGTCCAACCGGCCCAACCGGCTCTACTGGCTCTACCGGCCCAACCGGCACAGGCTACTGGACGTTGACGGGTTCAGATATTTACTACAGCACGGGAAACGTCGGGGTTAACACGTCAAGCCCGACATTTAAGCTAGACGTAAACGGCACGGCGCGGTTCTCCGGCCTCGTTACCGTTTCGGCGGGCGGCGATCTTACTCCAGCCGCAACGCCCGCAACGACGTCTCTCGGTTATCTAGGAACGCCGCTGAACACGCAGAATGGCACTTATCAGTTTGTCATGGCGGACGCGGGCAAGACTGTTTATCACACCAGCGTCACCGCCCACACCTACACCATTCCGGCGAACGGTACGGTGGCCTTCCCGATTGGTACAATTATCGCTATCGAAAACGAAAACAGCGGCGGCAACGTAACTCTCGCGATTACGACAGATACGCTCCGCTGGGGGGCCTCTACCGGGTCGCGGACCATCGCGGCTAATGGGTCTGCGGCGGCCAAAAAGGTAGCTGCTACCGTATGGCGCCTTGTAGGTTCGGGTATTAGCTAATGGCCGGCGGCCTTGACGCATATTATGCAGTTCTGGCTGGCGCTTTTACGCCCGTCACAAACACTTACACGTCTGGAGCTGCTAATCAGACGGTCCCGGCAAATGCGTCGTCGGTCACGATCAGCGTCTACGGCCCCGGAGGAACCGGCGGAACAGGTTTTGATGGCGGCATCCCCGGCGAGCGGTGGACGGGCGGTGGCGGTGGTGAGGGCGGTGCGGCGGTTTCTACTTACGCCATATCGCCAAGCGATTGGGGCAGCACGCTTAGTTACGCGGTCGGCACCACCACCGGAAACGATAGCACTGTAACAGGCACGCTAACTGCGGGCTCTGTGTCTATGACAGGCGCCACCGGTGGGGATGGCGGCGATGCAGATGACACAGCGGGCGGGCTTGGCGGCGGAGGTGGCGCGGGCACGGGCGGTAACGTAAGCAACACAACTGGGACTTCTGGCGCGAATGGTGGCTCGACTGGAGCCGGTGGTGCTGGTGGATCTGGCGCGAGCCCTGCGGGCAATGGCGGCAACGGTGGCTATCCGGGGGCTGGTACCTCTGGCGGCGGTGGGTCTATAGTTTTTGCGTGGACATGATGAGGGGAAAACATGCCTGTAAGCTCAAACTCGGGTAAGCAATTTATAAAAAGTATCGTGTCGCAGTTTCGAAACGATGAGATGCTCGACATCGGCGTGGGTTGTGGGACTTACGCCAAGATGTTCCCAGACGCCGAATGGACCGGCGTCGAGGCGTGGGAGCCTTATGTCGGGGAATACAAGCTCCGCGACATGTACAAGAACCTGATCGTGGCCGACGCGCGGACTATTCATACATGGCCCACCGATTACTACGATGTGGTTTTCGCGGGCGATGTTCTAGAACACATGCCGCGAAACGATGCTGAAGAACTCGTCTCTCGTCTGAAGCGCGTCACCGACCTACTCGTGATCAGCATTCCTATCGGGTACCACCCGCAGGACGATGTCGGCGGCAATCCGTTTGAGCGGCATGTCACCGACAATTGGACAGACGAGGCGGTTAGAGAAGCCTTCGGAGAGCCGACATACTCGAAGATCGAGGGCGAGATCGGCGTCTATATTTACGATCTCTCGTTGCCAGTAATACCGCGCACGATCCACATTGTCTGGGTCGGCGATGAGAAAAAGCGCCCCGACAATTGCATCAACACATGGCGCGAGATGAACCCGGCTTGGACGGTCAAAGTCTGGGGCAACAAGGAACTCGAAGAGCATCCGTGGCGCAATAAGGCACGGATGCAGACGATGGCGCAGCGGCAATGGTGCGGCGTCGCAGACATGATGCGCTATGAAATTTTGTTCGACGAAGGCGGGTTCTGCGTTGACGCCGACAGTTTTTGCAAGCGTCCTCTGGAGGCTTGGCTCTTCTGGAAAAATCTTTACGCCTCATGGGAAAACGAAACGGTGCGCCCCGGCGTCATCGCTTGCGGCTATATCGCGTCGGCTCCGGGTCATCCTGTGATCGGCGAAGTCATTAAGCAAATCCGAGAGGACGACGACGTAGAAGATAAGCCCGCATGGTACGGTACGGGGCCGCGCAGGCTGACGAATGTTTGGAATGAAATGAACCCGGAAGACGGCGCCATCTGGCCGTCGCATTACTTCATCCCTGATCACTTTGACGGATTTACTTACGAGGGCGACGGGCCGGTCTTTGCCACGCAGGAGTGGGGAACGACTAAGAGCCTGTACGACACTCTGTACAGGAAGGACCGCAGGCTGCGGATAGCCGTCTATGCCATCAGTAAGAACGAAGAAAAGTTCATCGAGCGGTTCTGCCAATCGGCGAAAGACGCAGACGTTATCGTCCTTGCCGACACGGGTAGCACAGATAGAACGGCGGAGATCGCGAAAGAAAACGGCGCGCAAGTCCACTCTATCTGCATCACGCCTTGGCGCTTTGATCACGCGCGTAATGCGGCTCTGGCTCTTGTTCCTCGCGACATTGATGTTTGTATTAGTCTCGATGTAGACGAGGTTATGGAGCCGGGGTGGCGCGAGGAAATTGAGCGCGTCTGGAATGAAAACACTACGCGGCTTCGGTACTATTTCGACTGGGGCGCCGGAATTAAATTTAAGTACGAGAAGATCCACGCCCGCCACGGGTATTACTGGCACCACCCATGCCACGAGTATCCAGTGCCTGATGGTAGGATCACGGAAGTGTGGGCGGACACCGATGTGCTGCTCGTCAGCCACCACCCGGACCCGACGAAAAGCCGTGGGCAGTATCTCGATCTTCTTACCCTAAGCGTAAAAGAAGATCCCGCGTGCCCGCGCAACGCCTTCTACTACGCGCGAGAGCTTACTTTCCACAGCCGCTGGGCTGACGCCATTGCGGCGTTGAATAACTATCTCAAGCTCCCCGGTGCGACTTGGCACAACGAGAGGTGCTACGCCTACAGGCTTCTAGGGAAATGTTACGAAGAGCTTGGCAATACTTGGGAAGCCGAAGCTAACTACCACCGTGCATGCGCCGAGGCGCCTAATACGCGCGAACCTTGGTGCAACATGGCGATGCTGTTCTACAGGCAGAGCCGCTGGCTTGAGTGCTATACGGCGGCCATGCGGGCGCTTTCTATTAAAGACAAACAATTGGTTTACACCTGCGACCCGGAAGTCTGGGGGCCTATGCCCCACGATCTTGCGGCGCTTGCGGCATGGCATCTTGGCTATAAAGATATGGCTGTCGAGCAGGGGCGCATTGCTTTGGATATGGAGCCCACCAACGCGCGCCTGAAAGGCAATTTGGATTATTACCTCGGCCTTAAAAATCAAGAAGCTGCATAAAGGAGATAGCCGTGTCAGAAGATGCGTACATCGTTGATCGTATCCATCGAGTGGAAGCTCAAATCTCAACACACGAGGCGGTTTGCGCTGAACGCTATCAAAACATTTTGGCTACGTCTTCTGAACTCAAGCACGGGCTTAAAGCGGTTAACGCGCAGATACTGTCCATAGGTTTTCTTCTACTTTGCGGGATGGCAGGCATCCTAGCGCAAATGGTTTTCTTCGGAGGCTGACATGGAACTTTTAGGCGGCGGCATTATCGGTAGCCTCCTCGGCGGGGTGTTTCGTCTCGTTCCAGAGGCTCTGAAATTCCTCGATAAGAAAAATGAGCGGTCCCACGAACTCTCCATGTTTGAACAGCAGTGCAAGCTGGAAGCGGCGAGAGCAGATCAGAAGCTCGCCGAGATCGGAGCGCAGCATCAGGCCGCTGTAGATGTGGGGGCGATGGACGCCTTCAAGCTGGCGATCCAGCAGCAGACGGATATGGTAAAGGCTGCCGGCGGCTGGGCGGCGGCGCTTTCGGCCAGCGTCCGCCCCCTGATGACGTATTATCTGCTCGGCATCTACGGCGTGGTGAAAACCTGCCTTATTATGGCGGAACTCAATGCCGGGACGCCCTTCGTGCAGATTATGCCGAGCCTGTGGGGTGTCGACGACATGGCGCTGCTTTCGGGCGTTGTGAACTACTGGATCTTGGACCGCACCCTCGCGAAACGGGGGCTTTAGTGTCCTGTCTGGTTATCGCTCTGGCCTTGTGCAAAGAGTTTGAGGGCTTTCGGCCCAAGCCGTATCTTTGCCCGGCTGGCGTCCCCACGATTGGTTACGGCACGACCAGATATATGGACGGCAGGCCTGTCAGCCTGACAGACGCACCCGTGACCGAAAAAGAGGCGGAAACGCTTCTGGAGGCCCAAATCCGTCGGGACTACCTGCCGGGCACGCTGCGGGCCTGCCCGGTTCTAGCGACCGATGAGCGCGCACTAAACGCGATTGTAGATTTCTGCTACAATCTTGGAGTCGGTCGCCTCCAGACCTCGACTTTGCGTCGGCGCATTAACGCGCTCGACTGGCAGGGGGCGAGGACTGAGATCCGGCGTTGGGTTCGAGGCGGTGGCAAAATCCTGCCCGGACTGGTCAGACGGAGAGAGGCGGAGGCGGCATTGCTTCCGGGAGAACCTTGATAGAACAGCTAATCAGCCGGGTATTCTATACGCGCAACGTCGCGCATTGGGTCCACTGGCGCACGAAATCTTATTCCGAGCACAAGGCCCTTGGGAACTTTTATGAGGATGTCCTTGAGGCTTTGGACGACCTCGTCGAGGCGTATCAGGGCGCCTATGAGCTGGTGGGGAACATCCCGGCGCCGGATCCGAATGTCCCAGAGATCCTTGAGCATCTGGAAAACGAGGCCAAGTGGATTGAGGAAAATCACGAAAAGATCTGCAAGGGCAACCGAGCGGTCGCCAATCTGATCGACGCGCTGTCTGGCGTTTATCTCTCCACGATCTACAAGCTCCGCAACCTTAAGTAGAGGCCGCAATGTCTACATCTATGACGTTTACGACCCTGCAAGAGGACGTCCGGCGCTACCTTGAGCGCGGGGCGACGCTGGCCTCAGACGCGGTCGTTTATGAGCAGATCCCGCGCCTCATCAATCTTGCAGAACGGCGTATTGCCCGCGAACTCAAGATACAGGGCTTCATAAATGTTGTCAGCGGATCGCTTACGACGGGGCAATCTGTTTACGACAAGCCTGATCGCTGGCGCGACACGGTCAGCATCAATATCGGTATCGGGAACGAGAACAACACCCGCAAGACCCTCTTTACGCGCGGCTATGAATATCTTCGGACGTATTGGCCCGACAGTACCCAGACGGACGAGCCCATCTTCTACAGCGACTACGATTACAGTCACTGGCTGATCGCGCCGACCCCAGATGAGGACTATCCGTTTGAGGTTCTTTACTACGAACTCCCGCCGCTTCTTGATGATGTAGTGCAGACCAATTGGCTTACCGAGTACGCGCCGCAGCTTCTCTTGTACGGAACCCTGCTCGAGGCGACGCCGTTCCTCAAGAACGACGAGCGCATTTCGGTCTGGCAGAACATGTATGACCGCGCGGCGGCCATGCTTAACGGCGAAGATCTCGCCAAAATACTAGACCGCTCTGCGGTTCGTAAGGAGGCGTAAATGTCGGTTTACACGCAGGTCTTTGGCGGGGCTACCATCTACCCGTCAGACGTTTCGTATCTGGCACTCAGCCTGACAGAGGACACGACGCTGTCGTGGCCGCTGGAGACGAACGCCGGAAACACGGTCGCGGCGCGCATCATCGACGTGACGCCGACTGGCGCCTATTCGATCATCATGCCTCCTGCGGATCAGACGGGCGTCGGCCAGACAATCCTGTTTAATAACCTCGGCCCTTCGACGATCACGGTTAAGGATGACGCCGGCGGCACGCTTCTGTCCATCTCGCAGGGGCAGCAGTGGCAGATTTATCTGACCGACAACACCACGGCGGCAGGCTCTTGGCGCACCTTCCGTTACGGCGCATCGACCGCGCAGGCGCAGGCCTCGGCCCTCGCTGGTTACGGCTTGACGGCAACGGGCAGCACGCTCTCGCAGACTAGCCCGACTGTTCTGTTCAACAGCAACTACACGGCGGGCGTTGCTGATCGCGCGAGCACCTACGTCTGGGACGGAGGCGTTGGTACATTGACGCTCCCGGCGGCGGCCACGGTAGGGGACGGGTTCTTTATCTCGGTTCGCAACGGCGGCTCGGGCAATCTCACGATTGATCCGAGCGGGGCGGAGCTTATCAATGGCGGTGCGACGTTAGTCCTACGCCCCGGCGACAGCGCAATTCCGACTAGCGACGGCATAGGCTGGTACACTATCGGCTACGGCCAGCAGGCAGTCTTCGCGTTTGACTACACGAGCATCAGCATCACGGGCGAGAGCGACCCCTACACGCTGTCAGGCGCTGAACTAAACCGCATTGCGTATCGTATTGACGGCGCGCTCATTGCGGACCTTGACATCATTGTCCCGCCGACGACGCAGCAATACTGGATTGATAACTCGACGACTGGTTCTTTCAATCTCGGCTTCAGGACCGCCTCGCAAGTCGTTCCTGTCATAATTGCACAGGGCTCTCGCGGCATTTATTACTGCGACGGCAGCGATGTCGTAAACGCGGCAACGGCTGGCATCTCTACGCCTATCGCGGTTGCGGACGGCGGCACCGGGGCCACAACGGCAGGCGCGGCTCTTATCAACCTCGGCGGAACGACTGACGGCATCGCATTGTTTACGGCGGCGAGCGCCGCCGCAGCAAGAGCTGTCATTAACGCAGTGACACCGGAAGAGGCTCAGAAATTTGCGGTGGCGATCAGCTAATGGCGGACACGGTCATAAAGATTGCGTCTCAGCCCGGTATCAAGCGGGACGGAACGCGCTTTGAAGGCGACAACTATGTCGACGGCCAGTGGGTCCGCTTTCAGCGCGGGTTGCCGCGAAAGATGGGCGGCTATCGTTCCGTGAATAAATACTTGCAGGGGCTCGTCCGCACCCTGCACGAATATACTCAGGACAACCTAACTTACATCCACGCGGGCTCCGCTAATCTCGTCGAGCGGCTCTACATAGACGGCTCGAACAACACAAGCGTCATTACAGACCGCACGCCGACAAGCGGGTTTACGGCTAACGCCAGTAACATGTGGCAGTTCGATGTCCTTTACGACACCGTCGCGGTGTCGGGGTCTAACAAGATCGTGGCGCAGGTCGCGCCAAACCTCGGCTGCATCTGCAACAGCACGGGCGGTGAGATATTTACCGGCGATCTTTTGGATACGGCAGCGCTTACCTCTGTAACCCTACCGACCGGCGGCAACGCAACGGGCGGCATTGTCGTACTGCATCCGTATCTGATCTTCTTCGGTACTGACGGCTATTGGGGCTGGTCCGTGCCGGGCGATCCGGCGGACCTTACAGGTTCTGGTTCAGGCGACGCGGTGATTACGGGGCAGAAGATTGTGCGCGGGCTCCCGCTGCGCGGCGGCCCCGGCAACTCGCCGTCTGGGCTTTTCTGGTCGGCGGACAGCCTGCTCCGCGCGTCCTTCGTCGGCAGCACGACCGTCTGGCAGTTTGATACACTTTCGACACAATCCTCCATCTTGGCGGCGCAATCCGTCATTGAGTATGACGGCATCTTCTACTGGATCGGCACTGATCGCTTTCTGATGTTCAACGGTGTCGTCCGCGAAATACCGAACGCCCTCAACTTTAATTTCTTCTTCGACAATCTGAACTACGCGCAGCGTCAGAAGGTATTCGCCTATAAAGTTCCGCGCTTTGGTGAGATCTGGTGGTGTTTCCCGAAGGGCGACTCGCTCGAGCCTAACCACGCCGTCATCTATAACGTGCGCGAGCAAACTTGGTACGATTGTGCGCTGCCCGAAGGCGGGCGCAGCGCTGGCATTTTCCCTACCGTGTTTAGGCGCCCGATCTTGGCAGGCGTTGCGCCCCAGAACTACATCGCCCAAAGCGTTAGCATTGACGACGGCGGCGCGGATTACGAGGTGGGCGACGTTCTGGCAGTCGAGGGCGGCGAGGGCGGTGTGCCCGTCGAGCTTACAGTTTCGTCGGAAACCGGCAACGTGATTGACGGCATCGAGATTTCAAACGCCGGCAACTACACAACCATACCGTCGAACCCGGTGTCTGTCACGGGCGGCAGCGGCACGGATGCGACCTTCGATATCACGTTCATTCGGCCCTATAAGCTCTGGATCCACGAGATCGGAACGGATGCCGTGGACGGTCTTAACATCCAGCCCATCCCGTCGTATTTCGAGACGGCGGACATTTCCCTGCCTGTAACCCAGCAGCAAAATAAAGCCTTGCAGGTTCTTATGGTCGAGCCTGATTTTGTGCAGGCGGGCGACATGACCGTCGAGGTTCGTGGGCGCGCCAACGCCCGCGCGCCGGAGGTGAACAGCGAGGCAAAGACGCTGGTCCCGACGCCCAGCACGCCGCAGGAACAGGTGCTCTATTTTAAGACGCAGCGGCGCGAACTGCGGTTTTTCTTCAAGAGCGACACCCTCGGGGGTAACTACCAGATGGGTCAGGTCTTGGCGCACGTTCAGCCGGGCGACGGGACGGTCATAGGATGATCGACCCACGGGGCATGTCTTTGCTGGATTGGGCGGATAGTGTAGTATTGGCCGTAGGCGATGCTTGGGCTTTTGGTCGGTTAGACGACGAGAGTCGCTGGCAGGACTGGGCGGTAGGATTTGTACGCGCGTCAGATTTCACGCAGCGCGTCCCACCTGATCCATATCAGTTTTCGGACTGGCGGGACTGGGCGATGCGAATGTATCCAATACTGCAAGGAAATGGCTGATGGCATACTACACAAGCCCTCTTGTTGCGGCCCAAGACGCCTTAGCAGAACTACAAAGCCAGCAGCCCTCAAATCCCCAGAGCGACGAGTTCGCCGACTGGAGCGAGATGGTGGCGCAGGCGCAGCAGGATCTTAACGCTGCGCAGGGGCAGCTCTCCGGCCAGATCGACGTGTCCGGTGGCGCGGACCCCATTATGGCGAAGATCCGCGCTGATCTCGCGGCGTGGGGTGGCGCAGAAAACATCGTCAGCGCAATAGACCAAGGCGCCCCGCTTTCTGTTGTTTATGACGCGCTAGAACAACTCCAGCGATTCACAACGTCGGGCGCGAACGCTAAGGCCCTAAACCCGATTGTTAACTTCGCGGAAGTGGCGCAGGCGGATTTAGGGGCGTCCGGTTTTGTGACCGGGGTGGCGGACCCACTGCAGAACATACGCTATTCGTTGCTCGCGTCCGGCGAGGCACCGGAGCTCGCGGGCGCCATCCAGAACGGCGCCACGCTCGAGCAGATCATGCCAGCACTCATTAACTACCGCTGGACCACGACGAACCCCAAAAACGTCGGCAAGCTCGACTCAATGCTCGGCAGTGCTTGGTACGCTTTGGCGGGTGAGAACGCAGCCAAAGGCCTTCCGCCCCCAGACCCGCTTCCGACCTTCCCTGAGCATCAGGGGACGTGGGCGGCGGTCGGCACCGCCCTTACGGACTACGTTTTGCCTGCGGCTATGGCGATGATTCCGGGCATAGGGCCTGTGGCCGGAGCGGCGCTAGGATCCGCGCTCGGCAGCACAATTCAAGAGCGCGATTTTGAAGAGGGGCTTATGCGCGCTGCGCTTGCAGCGGGCACCGCATACGCCGGCAGCGCCATCATGGGCGTCAACCCTTGGGGCGCGTTAGGCGATGCGGGGAGCTCCGCGCTTACCTCGACGGCGGTACAAGCCGTACCTCAGTCTCAAATCTTATCGTCGATTGGCAACCTTCCGCCGATTACGAACGCTTTGACTGGGCAGGTTATGGGCGCCGCGACAGGCGCGGCAACGAGTGCGCTTCCGAGCTTGACGTCAGGGGCTTTGAACGAAATAAGCATCATAGGCAATTTGCTTCCGCAGGCGACTGCAGCGCAGGGCGCTGTGTTAGGTGGTGCCGCGTCTGGTCTTTCGGCTTTAGGCACACCCGTATCGGATGTGACAGTCACGGCGGACATGATTAAGCCGCCGCCGATCAAGCCTGTAAATGCTCTTATCGGGGGCGCGGCGGGCGCCAGCGGCAGTGCCAGCGGCAGTGCCTACGCGGATCCTGCCTTAGACGTAACAATCACGGCGACCGACCCACCGATTGAGCCTCTGACCGCCCTTGGCGCTTTAAGCGCCGGAGCGGGGCTCGCGACGGCGGCAGGCGGCACTGCGCCGACCGAGACGCCGGGCGAGACGCCGGGCGAGACGCCGGGCGAGACGCCGGGCGAAGAAGATGGCTGGACCCTGAGCGACTACCTCGACGCTATCGGGATTGGCGGGCAGGGTTTGGGTCTGCTGGGTGCGCTTGGTGTAGGTGCCGGCAGCAGTGGAGGCAGTGGAGGCGGCGGCGTTATGCCAGTGCCCCCAAGCCTTCCGCCGGGGTACGGCTACGGCACAGGCCCCGGCGCGGGAACGCTTCCGACTATTGCGACTGGGCCCGGTGCGCCTCGCACGGCTCGCCCGGTTAACATGTCGATGGACGATTGGCTCACCTACGCGACGCGCCCCGAGGCCTCGTTCTTTACGGATGTGCCGATGCAGGCGGCGGCGGGCGGCATGGCCGTTAAACGGCCCTCGGAGCCCTCGTTCGCCGTTCGCGGCAAGGGCGACGGGCGCAGCGACGAGATCCCGGCACTTCTCAGCGACGGCGAATATGTGATCGACGCCGAGACCGTGGCGCTTCTCGGAAACGGCTCGGGCAAGGCGGGCGCGGAAGCGCTTGACCGTTTCCGCGCAAATGTGAGGCGGCACAAGGGCCGCGAACTATCAAAGGGGCGCTTCAGCGTTAACGCGAAGAAGCCCGAGAAGTATTTGACCGGAGGACGCACCTGATGGCGCTTGGCGATTTCTTGAGCGAAGGGCAGCCGATCCCTGCGGGCACGGCGCCGGTCGCAAAAACAACGGCCACGGCTTTGCCGACGTGGTACACGAACTACGCGATGGACTTGATGGCGCGGCAGGGCGGCGTGATGAACACGCCCTACACAACCTATGCTGGGCCCCGTGTGGCGCCCCTCACCGCGCTCGAGCGGCAGGCGCAGACGGCAGGCACGGCGGCGGCTGGGGCTTACCAGCCCCTGCTGTCGCAGGCCACGCAGGCCACCACGCAGGCCGTTGGCGGCCCCGGCGCGCTGGGCGCGGCGCAACCCTATCTGACGGCGGCGGGGCGTGGCTCCGCGTCCGTGCTCCCAGAGTTCATGAACCCCTACACCGAGCAGGTCGTAAACCGGATTGGTGAACTCGGCGCGCGCACCCTGCGCGAACAGCTTTTGCCGGAACTCTCTGACCGCTTTATCGGCGCGGGCCAGTACGGCAGCACGCGTCAGGCTGAGATGATGGGCCGGGCGTTGCGGGATGTCAGCGAGGGCACGACGGCGGCGCAGGCGAAGGCTTTGCAGGAAGGCTACGGTACTGCATTGACGGCGGCGCAGGAAGAACAGCAGCGCTTCGGCCAGCTCTCCTCTATCGCAGGCCAGCTCGGCCAGTCGCAGCTCGAGGGCGGCCTCAAGGGCGGGGCGCAGCTTGCTGATCTCGCAGGTTCGGCGCAGGAACTCGGGCTCAAGGGCGCGGGCGCTCTATCAACGCTCGGCGCGACGGAACGCGGCGTCCAGCAGCAGAACCTCGAGACGGCCTACGCGGACTTCTTGCGGCAGCAGGGCTACCCGCAGGAACAGATCAACGCAGCGCTTCAGACGTTCAAAAGCATCAGCCCGGCGGCGCCAACAGCGGTGCAGGAATATGGGTATCAGCCGCTCGGCTATCAGCCGGAGTCGGTAAGCACTGTCGGCGCTATCGGCGGCGGTCTCACCGGACTCGCTGGATTACTGAGCGAGATGGACGACCTTGGCTGGTTTAAGTAGGACGAAGGATTAAGACGATGGCAGACAATTTCGCGGTCAGGTCGTACAGCACAAACCCGTTTACGTTTTCGGCTACGCCGAGGACCTACGGGGCAGCAGCGCCGGCGGCGCCTGTCGGTGGCCTCAATCAGGCTATGGGCAACACCTCGGATCTATACAGCCTTCTTCAGCAGCAGGCTGAAGAGCGCGAGCGTCAGATCAGTGAGATGTACGAGCCGGTTCTCAGCAGATGGGACCGCATGGCGGAAGACCTTCGCAAGCGCCAGATGGGCCCGTCTCGCACAGAGCGGTTGTTTCAACTCGCGCAGGCGTTTCTGACGCCGACAAAGACAGGCACGGCGGGAACGCTGGGCAATGTCGCGACCGCCCTCGGCGGGCAGGCGGCGTCGCAGCGTGAGATAGAAGATGAGCGGCAGAGGCTCCTTGAGCAGTATGGCACCGAGCGCGATAGCATGATGCTTCAGCAGAGGCAGGCGATGCTTGGAGCGCGGAATGCGCCGCAAGACTTGCTGATCAAATATCTTATGGAACGCGGCGAATTGCCAGACCCAACTTGGGATCCGCTCAGTCGTTCGTGGGTGTACCCTCCGAGCCCGGCCACAGGTAATCAGCCCAGAATTGTTCCTGCGGATGCGGCTGCGCCGGGCGTTCTAGGGGCGGAACCGCCCGCGGCGCTTCCTGCCAATTTCTTCGGAGGTTAATATGCCAGTGTCCGGAGAGAACAGACAGCATCAGGGTTACAACTACACTTTTGATGGCACCCAGTGGGTCCGGGGCGCCCCCGCGTCCGCCCCTGCTGCTGTTGCGCCGGGCATGCGTGAGGCAGAAGCGCAAGCGGGGATAGCCGAGACACAAGAACGCTATGAGCCGGTGGTTACGCAAAGCGTGATTGATTTACGTGAGGCGCAGAGAGAAAGAACAGAAACGCAGACTGAGCTTGACCGCCAAAAGATGGAACAGGCGCGGCGTTAGGCTCGTGCGCTTGCGGATACTGCTAAAACTTCTGCGGCTATTGTTAACTCTGTTGGCGGTCAGCTACTTACGCATCCGGGTCTGCCCGCTATTACGGGAACGGGTTTCGACCCGCTTTCTGGAGCGTTTGGCCGACAGAGTGTAGAAACCGAAGGCGCAGTACTTGAAAGACCCAGAGTGTTCGGGGGCTCCTCCGCAGCTAACGCTTTTGCCTTACACGAGCAACTACAAGGGCAGGCCTTTATGCAAGCCAGACAGATGCTTAAAGGCGGCGGCGCGATAACTAACTTTGAGAGCAACAGAGCAGAAAATGCTTACGCTCGTTTGTCTCTCAGCCAATCTACAGAGGCTTACGCTGCAGCCCTTAAAGAATTTATGGATGCCGTTCAGGAAGGCGCTAGGAAGCTGGAAGCCTATGCCGCGGCCCCCGAAGACGCGCAGGCTGAATTACAGAGACGCCAAGAACGCAGGGGACAAATCTTAAGTGTTCGCCCTGTTGGAGGCCAATAATGGCGGATGTCATTTACACCGTAAGATACGGCGGCAACGATTATGAAATACAAGCCCCCGAGGGTCTTACGCCGGAAGAGCTGACAAGCCAGATAGAAGCGCAAACGCGCATTCCGTCGCGCTTTGCGCCCCCATATTCGGAAGAACAAGCGCAGCTTCTTCAGGCTGAACGCGCGGCTAGAGCGCCTGTAGCCCCGACTGCCGCGCCCCCGCCTGCAACGCCGCAGCGGCCTCCTACGGACGCAGAGATATTTGCGTACACCCCGCAAGGCCGCATGCAGCAGATGCTGCGTAATATTCCGGCTAGTGCTGCTGGTGTGGTGGAAGGCCTTATAACGCCGATTATCCATCCCATACAGACTTTCAACACGATGGTGGATCTTGGCGGTGGGGTGTTAAGCAAACTTGGCGTCATGGATTATGACGAAAAAACAGCGAATGCCGTCGGCGAGTTTTTTGCCGACAGATATGGCAGTTTAGAAAACATCGAGAGAACTGTAGTAGAAGACCCGGTAGGCGCGCTCGCCGACTTATCTATGGTGCTTACTGGTGGGGGTACGGCTGCGGCCAGAGCGCCGGGCGCGCTTGGGAGGATTGGGCGGGCGACTCGTCTGACTGGCGATCTAGTAAATCCCGTAAATCTTGGCGCTCAAGCGATACGCGGCGCAGCGGCTACTCCGGTCGGGCGGGCCGTCACTGCGCCTGTACGCGCTTTAAGAGACTTGCCTTTGTTGCCGCTCACGGCGGTGACTGGCGTTTCAGCCTCAGACATAAGAAGAGCCGCTACTGCAAACGCAAAATTAGGTGCTGCGGTTGAGAGGCACCTGAGTGGAGAAGCTCCTGTCACGGAACCTCTTGAAGCGGCGAGAAAAGCTCTCGGAAACATTTATAACGAACGCCGCGAGCGCTACACAACCGACATCGCCCCCGTCACAAGCGATCCGACTGTCTTAGATATGACTAAGATAGATGAAGCTATGGGAAACCTTTACGGCAGAGGGTCGTACAGGGGCGTGGATATAAACCCTGCTTCCGAAAAAGTGTGGCAGGACATTTACGCAAAGATAAACGAATTTAAGGCGCTCGGTGACGAGGGGAGAACCATTGAGGCTTTGGATAGACTTAAGCAGGCGATCTACAACATCGGTAAGGGCTACGAGCCGGGCTCCGTCCCCAGAAGCGTCGCCACCGAGGCGAGCAGGACGGTGCGCGGCATCATAAATGAGCAGGCGCCTGATTACGCGAGGGTTATGTCTAATTATGAGGATCTGAGCGACGTAATCGATGAACTTCAAACAGCGCTAAGTCTTGGAAACAATACGAGCGTAGACACTGCACTGCGTAAATTACAATCTGTCACGCGCAATAACGCAAATACGAATTTTGGCTACAGACAAAGCCTCATGGATCTTCTTGGTAAATATGGCGGAGAAGAAGTTCCTTATATGCTTGCTGGGCAGGCGTTGTCCTCACCAGAACCTCGCGGGCTCACGGCGCAACTGGCTCAAAGAGGCGCAAGCATTGGCGCGCCTATGACAGCGCTATTAACTATGGACCCAACATATCTGTTGGGGGCCGCGCCCGCTCTTGCGTCGCCTCAAGTCGTTGGGCGAGGCGCGAGATTGACAGGACAAGCTCGCGGAGCCGTGTCTGATTTCTTGGGCGCGCAAGGCCCTGCTCTTGCGCTTGGCGCAACAGAGATGGGCGTCGTTACAGAAAATCTGCGTAACGCCGCGATGGAAGAATTGCGGTCCAGATACGCGAACCAGCCCGCGCCGGCAGAGGCCCCGAATATCTTTGACGGCATATCCGACGAAGATCTTCAATTGATCATAGAAAACCCTGCTGCCTTCTTGCCGCCAGAGGAAGAAGAGACAGAGGCGGAGCAGCCCGCCGAAGAAAGCAGCGTAGCGCCCACCGAGCTAAGAGCCCCGTAAATGGCTAATGCGCGTCCAGTCCGTTTGGCCGACCTTGAGCGTCAGCTCAAGGGTGACTACGTTCGCGACGTTGAGAGCCTGCCGGCGAACATTAGCTCGATGTTCCAGAACTCAGGGGCGCTGCTAGGCGGTCTCGCGAGCATCCCCGGTACAGTCGCTGGGTACTTATCCAATCGCTCGCTGCCTGAGATCGCCGGAGACGTAGGCGGCTTTGCGGTCGACGTCGCATCTGGTTTGGTGTCGGACCCGATGCAGAGCATGCTTGAGACGTTTAACGTACCCGGCATGGCCGCAGATCTCGGCGAGATACGCAGCAACGCCGCCACGCTACGCGATATGGGCATGCCGGAAGAGGCCAACCAGCTTGAGCAGCTTGCGGCTGTAAGTCTTGCCTCTTTCGCGGTTCCGGGCGTGGGGAACAAGACACGCCCCGCAGTGCGTGCTGGCGCGCGTGCGGCGACTGAGGCGGCGGAAGCGGCGGCGCCCGCGGTGTCTAATTTTGCTGTGGGGCGCGTCTCAGATCCTATCCGTGCCTATCACGGCTCGCCCTATGCGTTTGATCGTTTTGATATAAACAAAATAGGAACGGGCGAGGGGAACCAAGGATTCGGACGCGGGATATATCTTAGCGAGGACAGCGCCATCGGTCGCGGCTATCAAACCAGTATTTCCGCCATGAAGCGCCTATTAGGTGAAGATGTCGGGGACGTCCTGATTAACGGACGAGAAATTGATTGGGATAACCCCATAGAAGCCGCAGCGTTTGAGGCTGCTAGGTATGGCGGGGACAGGGCTGCGGCAGCGGATTATGTTTTAAGACAATTTGGTGGGCGCAGTAGGGCGGCTGACGTCTTACTCAGCTCCGCCGAACTCCCAGACGTTACGCTTCCGGGGCATTTATACGAGGTCAACATCAATGCGGATAAAGGGGCTTTTGCTGATCTAAACGCACCACTTTCTGACCAACATCGTTCGCTGCAAGACTTCGCTAGAGGCGCAGACTTAAGCCGCCTAAAAGAAGGGACGCGAACGCGAGTGATGTTAGAAAAGTGGCTAGGCGGCACTGAGCAGCCGGGTTATCGGGCCACCGTGGGGGATTTACATTCTGCATTGAGTGATTACGGAAAATTAACAGACGACATGGGGTTCAGTGAATTTCTTAAAAATAGCGGATACCCCGGCATCCGTTATAGAGAAATGGGAATAACCCGGAGTGGTGATAAACCAAGCAACTACGTTGTCTTTGATCCAGATATTCTTGAGATACGTCGCCGCTACCGCGAGGGCGGCGGGGTTGGATCAAGCGACTTTGCCGTGCGCCCGCAATCGGATATCGGCGCTCAGATAGACACGACCAGACCGATCCTCGACAACCCAGACGGCTCTTTCTCGACCGAAAGGACTATAACGATCGAGGCAGACGGACGGTTCTTTAATATCCCGACAATCGTTGGCGGAAGACAGCGTTCTGAAGAAGAGGCGATCCGCCTGTGGCAAGCCGGTAAGAACAGCGAGGTCGGCGTATTTAACACGCTAGAAGACGCGCTATCCACCGCGCGGCGCAGGTCTTCGGAGATTGGAACAGTAAGAAGCAGGGTTAAATAAAATGGCTAGAGGCTCGCGACGCGTAATTCGTTCCGCCGCCGACGAGATCATGGAGAACGCGCTTGAACGCGCCGCGCTCCGTGAAGCCCTTGCGGTAGAGCGCTCTGCGCCCGGAGCGCAGCCCGAGACGTTCATAGCCGCGCCGGGAACGGATCTGGCAGTAAGGAGATCTGCGCCAGCGTCGTCTGACGTAGATGAGTCTCTACTCATTAGTACTCGCAGACCGACAGCGCCAAACTACCCCGTAGAGGGAGATCCCAACGCCGAAATCTTGGTGCAAAGCGGCGCGGATTTGATGCGGGCTCCGGCGTTGTTTAACAAAAACATGCAACTACTCGCCGAAGAACCTTTTATGTCAGGTCTCTCCTCCTTGCCCCCGCATAAAATCTATGAAATGGGCGTTAGGCGCGGAGCAGACAATCTTAATTTCATTGTCCAAGATCTTATGCCGCCGGGTCGCGTTGCAGAAACAAGACATTGGTACGAAACCGCAAACCGTCTTGCCGGGGATTTAGCAGAAAGATACGGATACCCGCGGCAAGCTGGGTACGGTGTGACCGCCGCGTTCTCCCCGCAAACCGATTGGAACGTAAATGTCGCTCGTGCCAACAGACTTTTTGACATGGCAAGCGACGACTTCGCGGTAGATCGCAATCGCGCTTTACAGTGGGCAAGAGGAAAACGCGAAACACGAAGCCCCGGGGTTGTAGCCGCGCTTCCCGATGCGGTTTTACAGAATATAATGGACACGCCTATGGGCGAACTAGCCGACCCGCAGAGAATGGCGCGTATCGTTCTTGCCGATGCCTCAAGAAACGATCCGGGCGTTCCTGAAGTGTTGCCGTCTGGTGATTATGGAAACCGCATTTCGACCATAACGTGGCCCGGCGCTCCACTTATGCGCGGTGCTTTGGGTATTTTGGAAAACCCATCGATAGAAAACATATCTTCGATCTTGAGCGGTGGCGGCAAAGTGCCTTCGTTCTACGATAACATTGCGTTGCCCGATTTCGCCCGGCTCCCCATATCTACTATTGACACACACTCGTCTGGAGCCCCCGGGCTCTTTCCCGCAGGCCAAAATGATCCAATAGCGTACCGGGCGATGGGACTGGGCAGACCGGACACCCGGCTCCCTGTAGCGGCGGGAAAGTCCGATAGAACAGGCAGCAAGGGTCTTTATGGGCCTCTTTCCGACATGCACACGTTAGCGGCTTCAGAACTGGGTATGCTTCCCCGAGAAGCACAATCGGTAACTTGGTCGGGCGTGCGCGATTTATGGGGCCGCGCAGGAAAGACGTCGGGGCTTAAACGGGCTATAGCAGATATCTGGCGTACATCTTTGACGCCGGATGAAGCGCGCAGGCGCATAGCAGAAATTCTGGACGTGCCTGTTCGTCGTAGTTTTATGGCGAGGCCCTCGCTCGCCGATTAGTTTTAACGCTTCATAGCTTCAAGCAAGATCTCTTGCACACTGCGTTTAGATCGTAACCGTTCTAAAATAAGATCGTCAACCGTATCACCCGCAAGAATGTAATGGACGAAGACAGGCCGGTTTATCCCGGCCTGTTTTTGTCTCAAAGGGCCGATGCGCTCGATGATCTGCATGTGCTCCTCGAGGTTCCAGTTCAGGCTGAAGAAGACAAGAATGTTCCCGCCTTCCGCGAGGTTCAGCCCGTGGCCTGCTGATGCCGGGTGCGCGAAGAGAAGCTGGATCTTGCCCGCGTTCCAATCGGCGATAGTCTTCGGGTTCTTGTCCAGCACGCGCCCCTTCGGAAACGCCTTCTGGAGCCGGGCAAGGTCGCTCTTGAAGTGGTATGCGACAAGCACCGGGGCCCCGGCGGCCTCCTCGATCACGCTCTCAAGCGCGTCCAGCTTCTCTCTATGGACCTCGACCCAGTTATGCGCCTCGTCAACATAAGCGGCGCCGTTGGCGAGCTGCAAGCACTTCATGGTTTTTGCCGCAGCGTTCAGGGCCTCGATCTCCTCGCCATGACCGAGGCTCGCAAACATCTCTCGTTCCATGCTCTCGTATTGGCGCTTGGCGCCGTCCGGCAGCTCAACGCGAAGCTGGTTCGCAATCGGCTCATCGACCGGCAGCGCGTTCACTGTCAAACAGATATCGCGCAGCTTGCCCTCGATCTCTTCCTGCGCGTAGAGCATCGGCTGCAGGCTGTAGCCGTCATAGCCGGTGCGGAACCAGCGGTCAGAGAACGCGCTGAACGTGCGGCCCAGCCGCAGGCCCTGATCCAGAAACCACGTCTGCCCCCAGAGATCAGACAGCCCGTTTGGGCTCGGCGTCCCCGTCAAGCCGATGAAGCGGTTGATCTTCGTATGGGCCACAGACCCAAGCGCCCGCGCCCGCTTCGAGCCTTGCCGCAGGCGGAATGACTTCAGCCGGGTGAACTCGTCCGCGATCACGGTTTTGAACGGCCACGCCCCGCCCAGCTCCGCCAGCAGCCATTGGAGATTGTCATAGTTCATCGTGTAGACGTCCGCTGGCGCCTTGAGCGCCGCCTCCCGCGCCTTGGCGCTGCCTGTAATGACGGACACGCGCAGGTGCTCCAGATGCTGCCACTTCGTGACTTCTTGGGGCCACGTCGTCTGGGCGACGCGCAGGGGCGCCAGCACCAGCACCGGGAAAACGTCCTCAACGAGGTCCAGATCGACGAGGGCCGTGAGGGTCGACACCGTCTTCCCGCCGCCCATCGGCATCCAGAGCGCGGCGCGGCGCTTCTCGTACAGGTGCCGTATAGCGCCCTTCTGATAGTCGTGGGGGGTGAAATGCTGGCTCACTGGGGCGACACCAGCATCTCGGTCAGAAAGGCCTCTACGGCCTCCTCAGACGCCACGACATAGACGTTGAAACCAGCGGCGCGCATCCGGGCGTGCTCGCGCTTCTGTAGCGTCGTCGCCTTCCCGTTGGGGGCCTTGACCTCAACAAAGGCCAGCAGGGGGCCCCAAGGCCCCTTCCACCAGATCATGCGGTCAGGCGCGCCACGGCGCCCCAGCCACGCGAGCTTGCGTATCTGGCCGTGGGTCTGTTCGACACGGCGCTTTAGGTATGCCTCGATCTTCCCTTCCGGCGTCACAGCTAATCCTTCCTGTAGCGGTAGGCCTCGTAGCCAGCGGCTGCGAGGGGCAGGCCTAGAGACCACGGGGGGTTCGTCGCCATGATCTGCTCAAGCCCTTCAGCCGTATAATCAGGTTTATCCGGCGTCTCTGTGATCAGCTCGTCGTGAACGTGCAGGCAGACCTGATAGCCTGCCTTCTCCGCGCCCAGAAGCCCATGCGCGAGGACATCGCGCGAGGCGGCCTGCACGATATTCTCGACCAGCTTTCCGCCATAAGTCTCGAGACGTTCCCACCTCCTCGTATACTGGTTCGTGCCCATGTAGGTGAGGCGCCCGTCATCCCCCGCGGCGACCTCTGGGTAGCAAAGATAGCGGCCCGAAGGCAGGCGGATCCTGAGCCACCCGTCCCGGACGTCAAAACGGACGGCCTCGACGCTGAAGACATCGCCCGCGCCCCGCACAGCGCGCCTCGCGGCGTGTTCCACATCGTACCAGAACCGGGTAGTCGCGGGGTGCGCCTTGCGCCACGCCTTCACGATCTCCGCGACTTCCGTCTCGCTCAACACAATGCCGTAAATTCCAGCCATCGACAGAAACGCCCCGGCGCCGCCCTGATAGCCGAGCGCCAGCTCCTGCACCTTGCCGATCTGCCTCATCCTGCCGTCGCCCGATTTCTTGTTCTTGAGCACCGCCTCGGGGGTGACGCCGAACGAGCGTGAGTACGCGAGCACATAGAGATCATGCCCCACGCCCCTGTCGACATCACGAAACGCCTGCAACTTCCACTCCTCGCCCGCCAGCCATGCGAGCATTCGGCCTTCGATATTCGCCAGATCCGCAACAACCACCTTCCGGCCCGGCGCCGCAATCAGCGCGCCGCGCACAGCGCTCGAACAGAGCTGGGACACGTTGGCGACCAAAAGGTCTTCGCAGCCCGCCTTCATCGCGCGGATACCATTCTCAATCTGCGTGACGGACAGCGTCGGGCGCGGCAGGTTCTGCGGCTGGAAAAGCCGACCGCCCCACCGCCCGGTGCGGCCAGCCCCGCAATACTGCAATGTGCCGCGCAGGCGCCCATCGCTCGACGTTCCTTTAATCAGCGCGCTGTATTTCGCGGGGCTGGTTGCCGACGCCTGTTGTCTGTTTTTCAAAAGGGCGCGGACCTCTGTGCCGGTGCCAGCGTCTTTCAAAATAGCGTCGACGTCGCCTTTGGTGAGGCTCTCAAGCGTAAGACCGTGCGCCCCGACGAGGTGTTCTAACAGCTTATCGCGCTTCGTCGCACTCACGACCCGGCCCCCTGTCAGATCGAACATCTGAACCGCCAGCCGCTGGGCTTCACTACGGAATGCTCGTAGTGCCCCGTGGGCCAGATCAAGATCCACAGCGATGCCGCGATCATTTACGGCCTGATCGGCCTCCCAGACGGCGCGCTCGAAGGCGGCAAGGTTCCACTTCGGCAGCTTCAGGCTCACGGCGCGCATCGCGAGAATGTCGCGGGCGGCGTAATCCGAGAAGGCCCGCCACTCGTCCGGGTGTGTCTCGCGTGTCGCCCGGCGCAGCTTCTGCGCCTTTGGCCTCGGCTTGGTAAAAAGCTGAATTAGTTTCTTGCCCGCGACGTCCTTGCTCTGGTCGACCGGCACACCAAGGGTCTGGCATAACGCCCCAAGCGATCCCGGCAGACTGTGCGCCAGCGCCTGCACCATTGTGTCGTGTATTTTCTGAACGGGCAGATGAACATTCTGGTGTTTTAGGATGGTCCGATCAAACGCGCTATTGTGGATCACGACCTTGTCGGCGTTGTCTATCAGCGTCTGGATATCGTTAAGCGTAGCGCCGTTCGTCAGGTCGAGCACGACGGGATCCGCGTCGTCTACCGCATAGGCAGCCAGCAGCACCTCCGCTTTCTCGGCGTAGGCGTGCGTGCCCACCGTGATCGGCAGTTCGCAATACGTTTCGAGGTCTAACCAAAGTGTCGTCATGATCTCGTTCTTCTCTGGGAGGGCGCGCAAGAGGCGACGCGACCGCGCTGGAGGGACACCTTAACGCGCGCCACCAGATGCGCGCCCCGCCAGAAAAGAATGGCCGGCAGCAGCTTCCCGCTGCCGGCCTTAGATCAAACGAGATCTAGTCCAATCGCCGCGGCGTAGAGATCAAGCATGGATTGTTCTTCCTTCCGCTTGCCCTCGTCTTGACGCCGCAACGCAACCAGCTTGCGGATGACCTTCGCGTTGAAACCTGCGCTTTTTGCTTCAACGCAGATTTCGCTAATGTCATCAGATATAGCCTTCTTCTCTTCCTCGAGGCGTTCTATCCGCTCCACATAGCTACGGACTAGGTCCGCCGCCACGCTGTTATGTCCGATGTTAGACATCGTTGTGCTCCTTAAACGAAGTCCTCGGCGCTAACAGCGAGGTCGGCGAAGTCGTCAGCGGTCGCGACACTAGAACCGCCAAAGCTCTCACCGTCCGCAGCGAACATCACGCCTTTCAGCGTGGCGTTGATGCGGCGGCCCCACTTATTATCCTGCGCCCAGAGATCGACAATCGCATGAACGTGACAGCCCGAGTAGATCAGGTTCTTGATATCGCGCGGCGAGGACACCTCCATGCCGTGCTTATCAACGATCTTGGGCTGGTTCTTGGCGTTTCTGGCGCTCAGGTAGTAATTGTTTTCAAAACCGGCATAAGCCTCGCCGGTCTTGTTGCTGCGGTACGGCCCCTCGACATAGCAGACCTTTTTCTGTTCCGTCAGCAGGGCAAAAACGTCCTTGCCCTTCTCTTTCCACTGCTCCTCGGCGACCTTCTTCAGGGTCGTTGTCAGCAGCTTTGCCTGTTCGCTCTTCGGCTCGATGATAAACTTGGCCTGATACGCAGGCTCTCCATCGCCAAACGCTTCCGGTTCAGCAAGCGCCGGGAACGCGATACGAACACTCTTCAAACGGATTTGCATTGCACTTCTCCTTTAGCAGATAGCAATTAGCTATTCGCAGCTAGATCGCGGAGTTCGTCCGCGACGTTAGAAACGACCAGCTCTGGCCGTCTATCAATGGCGGGTGCCACTGATGGTTTGCCCGCAGATTGCGTCACGACTTTTGTAAGCTCGTTCCACAACGACGGACTTCCTTTGCATAGCTTCTCCGCTTTCGCGGGGCTAATCAATTTCTTTTCCCAGATATCACCAGCCTTGAGCGCCTTACGCATAACCTTCTCGGCGGCTGTTTCATCGCCCCAAGCACGAGCGCCCTTGCGGCCCTCGACGAGCTTCCAGCCTGTTACGCTTTCGCCGTTGAAGAGACGTCGCTCCACTTCAGCGCGGACAGCGGTACACCACTGCTCGACGATATCTACGCGCGCCATGCTGCGCGACAACTGATCATCTGGCACCTGCGCCAGATCAGCGAAATCGGACACGGTAGCAACGTCTCCGACTGCGTCCGTTATTTCAGCGCGCAGCGCGGGGCATGTGGCCTTTGCCCGGCAGAAACGGCACTGCTTCTCGCCGGGGGCGAGATATGTATCGTTCCAGTCGGGGGCCGAGTTCCAGTTACGCTGCGCGTCCTCGACCCTGTCCGCCATCTCCCGCGCCATAGAACCGAAACCATTCAGCGAAGGCAGATCTATGTAGCACTCGGAGACGTGATTCAGTCGGGGCTGGTGGATCACCACCAACACCTCTTTGAAGTCGCCGACGCTTTCGTACTGAGACAACGCGCCGAGAGCATACAACCTCAACTGCTCGTTGTTCTCGGCGCTTACCCTAACGCCCATCCCATATTTCAGATCGACCAGCGTAATGCGGTCGCCGTGAACTATGAGCGCGTCCGCCGTACCGAAACTATCCGGCACGTTTATTGTGTCTGAAAACTCAACTCGCTGTTCGACCAGCAGGCTTCCGCCTTCCGCGTATTCCCGGACGAGTTTAACGTAGTCGTCGATGTGCGAAGCCATGTCCTTCGTCACCTCAAACGAGAAACCGTCGTGCGTGATCGTGTGGTTGATATACTTATCCGCCGAAACATTTAGCGTAAGGCACTGCGCCGCGATCTCATGCGCCACCGTGCCCTCCGCCGCATAGGCAGACGGCTTATCCGGCACCGCGCTCTCAAGCACGAGGCTGCCGGGGCAGCGCATCCAACGATGCGCTGCACTCGGGCTAAACTTAGCGTGAGCCATTGATGCCTTCTTCCAGCCGACCAAGGAACTCCGGCATCCAAGTAGCGTCGATTTCGCTCGCACGCTTCGCGCCATACTTCGCCAGACATTCCGCCACGAACGTCTTGCCGCAAACCTCGACGGCCTTCAGCACCTTCGGCACGATGTCTTTTTCGTAGTCGTAGGTAAGCTCTTTCGGCTCTGGAGCCTTCTCGACCGGCTTCTGGACCGGCTTCTCCGTAACCTTCGGCGCGGGCGCAACGCTTTCAGCCTTTGCAGGCTTGCCGCCCACAAGCTGTTCACGCGCTGCATCAAGCGCCGCAACCATTTCTTCGATGGTCGCGCCTGTCAGTGTGACCTGTAACTTAAATCCGCTCATCTTTGTCCCTTTCATTTTGCAAATCAGCAATTCGCAATTCAAGATCATCAATGCGGGCCTGCATGTGCAGAACCTCGTCTTGATATAAACCGAGTCGCTCCTCGAGGTCGTTCACCTCTTGAGACAATTCGGAAACCGTTTGTTCTGCGGCTTCTAGTTCCTCAAGCCGCTCGCCCAGAACAAGCATCAATTCGCTCTGAGCGTTTTTCGTCAACTCAATGAGCTGACCGTCACTCAGCATTCGGTAATAATTACGATCACGCAAAGCGTGTACACTTCCCATCTGTCCCTCCATAAAACAATGCGCTAACGCCAACAACCTAATGCCGCAAGCTACGCCTTGCAAGCATTAAACACCAAAAACGATAAAGTCTTTTTCCACGGTAAACGGCGGATTGTCTTTTATCCGCGACATCGACATCAGCGTGCGCTTAACCGAATGCCGCCGCGTATCACGCTTGCCATCCTCGGGCGCTGGCATGCCGTTCGCGCACAGGCTGATAAAGCTATCAAGCCGCATGGTCTGCCGCGTCGGGTCTATCAACTCGATGCAGTCGAGAATGTGCTGCGCCACGCGACCGAGCTTCTTGACGCTCTTACGATCCTCGTCCCCGCCCGACGCCGCACTCGGCGTCTCGGCCTCTGCGACAACGCAAGACGTTATCTCGTCGTCGTCACCATCCAGCCCGAGAACCAGCGTCTCGAGCTTAAATCCAAACCGCGCGCCGTCCTCCGCGTCTTTCATCTTGCTGATCGCGATCTCGCGCTCGCCGCTCTCGTGGCGGATAATCTCAATCTCGGCATCGGCGGCGGCCTTTATCCCCGACCAGCCGCGCGCGCCCTTGCTCGCATCTTTACCGGCGTGGTGTACCAGCAGCACCGTCGCGCCTGTGACCTCACGCAGCACCCTCGCATGCGAGAGCGCGAGGCCCATATCCTCGGCGGCATTTTCGTTCGCGCCCGGCGTCACCTGCGCGAAAGTATCAACCACGATCAGATCCGCACCGCCAGACGCCGCTATCGCCGCCACGACTTCGCTTATCTCTTCGCGCTGCAAGAAATTGGGCGCCGATAGTATCGCGCCAATCGGCAGCGTGCCCGACAGATTGTGATAGTCCCGATACGCCTGCACACGCTTGCCTAGCCCGCCCGTGCCCTCGGCGGCGATGATCGCCACCCGGCCCGCCTTCGTGCGCTTGCCGCGCCACATGGCGCCGCGCGCAATCGACATCGCGATATCAAGCGCGACGAATGTTTTCCCGGCCCCGCTTGCGCCGAACATCACAACGAGATCAGCGCGGGGCAGCACCCCCTTGATCAGCCAGTCCACGGGCGGCAGGCGCGTCAGCGCGTCCATCCCAAGAACCTTATACTTTCCCCCGAACCCCTCGGGGGTCGACATCCCCGCACCCGGCTGCGCCAGCGCAGCAGCTTCAGCGACGACCGCCTTTAATTCATCTGCGGTCGCCGCCTGCGTAGGGCGCGGCAGGACGCCTCCTGCGGCCTTCACCATCTTGAGTACCGACGCCATCGTGACCTGACGCCTGCCCGGCCCTGCGCGCCGCGTGAAACTCTCCCACTGCGCCCTGAGCGCCTCCTCCGTAGGGTATTTCCCGCCGCCGGTAGACCAATCGTTCCAGATCTCGAACCCCGTGTCGTCGCCGTCTGTCTCGTGATGTAGCGCCATGCCGACACGGATCCACTCATCCCGGCCAATGTCCGGGTCGAGCTGCGCGACCGCGTTTTCCATCTGCTCAATAGTCAAATTGAGCTTCGGCTCGAAACCCGCCCACGGGTCGTCTTCGAGCTGCCCGCCGCTGGCGCTATTCTCAAACCGGGACGCGCACAACGCCTTCACCGCGTCACCCGCCGGCGTGACGACATCTTCGAAACCAAGCATCTCGACGATGGGCAGGACATGCCCCGTAAACGTGACGTAGCCTGTCGTCGAGAACGTCTCGAAGCCATAGCGCTCCGGCGTCGCGGGCGATTTATGGTTGCCAAGATTGCCGCGCACGAATGCGCGAACGCCCTTGCCGCTAGGGCTATACTCAGCGTAGGTCCGCCCGACGATCTCGAGAACCTCGCTCGGGATGTCGCCGTTCGCGTCGACGCATCCGTCGAAATCAAGCGCCGTGATCTGCCAATCCGGCAGCATCGCAAAACCGATGCCGTCGAAATTCCGCCGCGCCGCGCTGTCACGCGCAGCCGCATACGACGTCAATTTCGCCCGGTCAACTTGACTGCCCTGCTGCCCGTGTCGCCGCCCGCCGTCGGTGTAATACGGCACCTTTCGCGGCTTCGTCTCGCCGTCGACTGTCTCGTAGCGCCAGATTAGCCAGCCGGTAAGCCGGCGCAGATCCTCGGGCGCTTCTATGCGCCGATGATGCGGCGCGATTACGCTCACCGTTGCCACGCGCATCCCCCTATATCAAATCCGCTGCGTCGTATTTATCTGTCGCAATGATCGCGCTAACCAGCTTCGGATTAATCAGCAGATGCCGCGCGACGCCCGACAGCTTCTCAAGCTGAATAGCCCGCTCGACCGGGGCGTAGCCGCGCCGCACCCACAGATAGATCGCCTGATGCGTAATGCCGAGCTTCTTGCCTAGCGCAACCGCGCCGCCCGCTTTCTCAACTGCGTCAGAAATAGGTCGCTTGTCCATTTTATCTCCCCGCCATGAGACGCGCCCGCGAGATAGGGAACGCAGAGCCCTTAACGTAATTTCCGATGTCTGTTTTTTTGGTGTCTGTCTTTTCAGTTTTTGTTTTTTTGGCATCTTTGCTTTTAACCTGTATTTTCTCGGGTGCAACGCGATTTTTCGTTTTACTCAGTGGCACGCCAGTTGCGTGAAAGACGACGCCTTCCATCTTCAATATGTTGCGTATCGTCGTGATAGACACACAATACTTCTCGGCTAAGTTCTTTAGACCGATTGTCTTAGTTGCGTAATCATCGACGACCGCACGCCTAAACGACGGGTCGTTTACCTCGAGGCGCGGCTTAGTCATGGAGCGCCTCAAACGCCTGCTGGCGAGCCTTCACCATCCAAACCGCAATGCGATACGCGCAATTTGTCGTGTCTCGCGTAAATGCTAAATTCCCGTCCTTCGCAAGAAACCCCGCCAGCGCGGCGCAGGCGAAAACGTCTATCAAGGCTTTTTCTTCTTCGGTCATATCAACCCTCCTCCTGTTGGCAATCTCTCAAACACGCAGCCCAACCGGCTATATCCAGAGCGCTGTCGCCGTGATCCGGCGTCTCAACCAGTCGCGCCATCTTCACGCCGATCATGCACAAGCAGACCTGCACCGCCGTCACCTCGACGCCGAGTATCCCGCTCCATATCCGCGCCGTCCGCTGCATATTAACTGCGGGCGGCCCGTACACCTGACCGCGCTGGGTGACGGTGTTGACCGCCTCCAGAAGCATGTCTGCTCCGGGCGTCGTTTTAGCCTTCGTCATTTAATCACCTCAAACGTAGCGCGCAGCCGCCGGGAACCCGCCGGCGTGACAACGCGCGCGTTAATCTCCAACCCACGATACGGCCAGCCGCTGCTAGACCGCTTCGGCTTCACCGGCTCGCGAAGCGACCAGATGAAGTCGCGATATTCCGCTTCGGTTTTACCAGCCGTCATCTCCGCAAGTATCTCGCGAGCGTCTCTGTCATAGTGTACGCCCATTTGCCCCGTCCTCCCCTAAACACGCATCGACGAAATTACGGCCCCAGATCTGATACATAGTTTGCATCCGCATTCCGCGCCCAAACGTGTAGCGCACAAGCTCCACGCTCTCGGGTCTTGCGCCTACCAAATACTTCCTGCGGCGCCGCTCCGCTTCATATTGTTCACTGTCCACCGTTCGTCCTCCAAGCCTGCTTAGTGTGATCGGCGCAATACGCAGACGCCCCAATACGCGCCGCGCCACAGAACAGATGCTGATTACTGTACGCCACCGGCCAACGGCACTGGCGCGTTTTCAATCCCAGCAACGAATACGCACCGGGGAAATACAACTCGCCCGATGTTTCGCAAATGCGATACCAATCTTTTTCGTCTTTAGACTGCGTTGTGTGTGTTGGTTTTTTCTTTTCGCGCTTAAGATTAAGACGAAAGACTTTACCCATGACAGCGCCACGCGACTTCCCAATCGCGGCAGCAATTATGCCGCTCGAGAAACCACGAAGCCACATGTCTTTTAATAAATCTAAATCAGCTTGCGACCACATTGACGCCCCCACGGCAAATCACTTGGCAACAATAACCACTGAAAGGAACGCCTTGCAAGGCTATTCTTCGTCTTCCCGGTCCTGCATGATCTTCGATGCCTTCACGCCCAGCTCGTACAGCCAATCGTCCAAGTCCGTGCCAGACTTACCTCGAGAGACAAGAAACAATTCGCACGGGGCGCCGGTTTCCGGGTTGAACCTAACTGTGCAAATGAACGGCCCAACCTCAAAGTTGACCGCGTGCCTTCTGTTTTTCGCTTTAGAACCCCTCTAAAACAGTAACTCGTCAAACCCGTGATGTTTGCAGACCTGCTTCGCAAGCGCCTTGAACCTCGACGAATGCATCACGTCTTTCCGCGCGTTGTGTATTGTGTCTTCGTAAAGATGCACCATCTCGTGCGCCATTGTGGCATTGAGGCTGTGCAGGTTTCCCACACACTTGCCACTGATCGAAATCACCATGCGGCCTTTGACTAGCTCGAACGTGCCGCGCACCTCGTCTGAGCGTATAACGCGGAATATAATGTCATCCACTTCAGGCAGTTTCCAGCGCCTAAAAGGCGGTGTCTGGCGCAACAATTCGTAAGACGCTTCCAGCATCTCCGGCGTCAAATGCAGCATCACACACCCGCTTTCTTCCTCAAAAACTTCAAGAAATCAGCGCCCTGCTCAACGTCTGGAACGACGTGAATGAGTCTGGGGTCGTCGTCTGCGTAGATAGGGTTGATGATGGTCACGACACTTGGAAATGCGTTTTGATCCGGCAAGCCTAAATCTTCCGCGTACCTGTCGAATGTTTTGTATCCGGCGCAACGAATTGCCCAAGACAGCAAACCTGATGCCGGGTCTTTCAACGGGCCACCTATAAACGAGGTGTGCTTGTGACCGCACGTCAGAATGTGATCGCGCCACCCGCCCTGCACCGCTTTCATCGGGCCATGCGCCGGGTTCCACATCGAGTGGCCGTTAAAATCATGCCGGGCATTGACGCGAACGCTTTTAGAGTTTGGGAAAATCAAGTTCATCCGCGCCCCGTGATACTGGAACGCAGTGTTTCTATTCCGCATGATCCAGTTCAGCGGGTCACCTTGCCCTGACCATGCGTCGTGATTACCCCCGACGAGATAGAGCCACTCAACACTCGTCATCATCCACTCGACGAGTTGCCACGCCTGCTTATGTGTCGTGCCTTGTTCCGCGTACAGACGGGCCAGCCGTCCGATCCAGTTGTTCTGGAGGTCGCCAAGGTTACCGGCGTACATGCCCTTCGTGTCTTTTATAATCTTTAGGTGTTCTTCGATCAGCGCGATGTCCGTGCCATCGTCGTCTACATGCGGATCGCCAATGTGCACGATGCCAATCGGTCCATCCATTTTGATATGGATGTCGATCAGCTTGGCGGCTTCTTTGTGTGCGCGCTTTTTCTCGAATTGTTTCTTTCGCCACGCGATCAATTCTTCGACGGGCATGTCTTCGGAAGGCGGGTGAATAACGGTGTGAGTTGCTTTTCCTTCTGGCAAAAGATCGTCGTCTAGTTTAAACCTTGACTTCGCCGTTTCAACGCGGCTTTGAAGCGTCGCGCGCGGAATGTCTAAATCTCGTGCGGCAGCGGCTTTGTTGCCGCCGTTTTTCCGCAAGGCTTCTATCACGTCTTTTAGAATTTCGTCTGAGACCGGCGGTACTGGCACTTCACGCCTCCTGCGCGCCTACTGACGCGGGTTAATTGCTAGTCCCCATCATTCCTTGTGCGGAGTTTATCACGGCTTGTTCGCCAGCATCAGCCCCACGTTCGCGAGGGCATAGAAGATGAAAGCAATGCCGATCCCTACGTTTCCGCTACGCAGGGAAAGTACACTTTGGATGGTGTATAAGACCATAGCCGCCATCATCGGCCAATTGTTCGCGATCAGCGCCCGCATCGGCTGTCCACCCAATTAAAGAAACGGCGCAGCAAGAAACCGCGCAGGATCGACGTCAGCACGAACGGCACCGCGACAAGAACGTGGCCGCCGGCGTCAAGCTCTATGCCTGCCAGCGGAAAGACAGCGTACTGCGTTGCGAGCGCGACAAGAAAACCGACAACCGTGTTCGTGGTCGCTTCAACCCATGACATTCGACGCGTCTGCATGATCCCCCTCAATACGTCTTCAGTCCGACCACAAAATCCGTGGCATTGTCGAGCGCGGGCGGTATCCGCTGCGCGCCTGCGTGATCAGTCGTCCAGACCGTGATCCGCCCTCCTACCACCGCCCACACAAGGCACCCGTATGGGCTAGGGCAGTACAGTATCTGGTCATCTACCCGCCCATACGTCCCGCCAAGGCGAGGCGTCCCAATGTGCGGCTTCAGCGGCGGGCAGGGGCGAATTAACGCCCACGCCGACATCCCAAGACCGAGCGCGACAGCGCACGTTAAGAGGAGGCTTCGCATTCGCTTTTCTCAAGCGCGATCAGCATGTCGCGCAGGCTGTCCTGAAACTCTTTGAACAATGCGGCGCGGCGTAGGCTGGGGCGGCAACGCATAGCGATGCAGCGGCGATCAGGTAGCGGTTCATGGGCGTGTTTCTCCTTCGGTAAGATGAGCGGGGCCGTTAAGCAACGTCGTTGCGGTGATCCCACCAAGCGGGTATAAATCCTGACCGCCTCGGGCGGGGTGACGAACTTTGACGCGCCTCTCTGCGGAGAGCGTGAGCCCTGAGTGATCTTGGCTCGGCTCGTCACCCTCCCGCTGCGGCGAATGGATCATTTTCGTTGTAATAAGCCCTCACGCAAAGCTCCGGCGCAGCCGATTAAACAACCGGCGCAGGTAAGCGGGCCGCCGGGGGTAATCGTAAAAGGTTTCCGTCGGGTCGTACACCTCATCGCGCAGGGGAGCCGTTACGAGCGACGCGATGGCGGCGTCTTGCTTCTGTGTCATCACTTCGTCTCCTTCGGCTTCGCGCATGTAGGACAGGGCAACGGTCTTCCGCCGTTCTTGCAGGTTGGGCATACCGTCCTTTCCGGTTTCGCGGGCGGGAAGGGGGCGAGGGCGGCGGCGATCAGACGAACAGTCGCCTTTTGTCCGGTCGAAGCGATCAGGTGGTTGATACCGTCCAATTCCTCGATCACATCGTCCCCGCAATCGGTCCAGCGGCCATCCTCAAGCAGGACGATCATCCGCACGGGAGGAACCATGCAGCGTTCGAACGCCTCCGCGACGGCTTTCAGCGACGTGTAGTGAGCCGCTTCGCCGTTCGGCCAGATCGTTAGCCAAAGCGGGGCGTCGGCGGGGAATGGGGTGGTCATGGCTAACTCCTGAAAATTGGCGTTACGACTTGCGAGCGGTGACGCGCACCGTCGTGTACCCCTTGGTGATCTTCTGGTTGCGCGAGAACCAGCGGCCATCGACGCCAAGCTCGATGAGCTTCTCTTCCGCCGCTTTCACGTCGAGCGACTTGCGCTCGGCGACTTCAGAAACCGTGGCGCGATAATCCGCACCGTCGTACTCGCCGACGCCGAGATCTTTCACCTCAGCGAGGATCGCGTCCTCAATTTTCTTGAGATCCGCGATCTGGGCGCGGATCGCGCCGAGGCGGTCGATGGGCGATACGTTCGTGATGTAAGCTACATTGGTCATGTGGTGTCCCTCCTGTTGACCGATTTGATGACGTAGTTAAACCATGGCCCGCTTTGCCTTGCAAGCGCGTTCTTGCATCTTTGCTTGTGCGGCATCCCGTCGCACCAGCTCGTGAGCCCGCTGCTGCACGTCTTTCGCCATGCGGGCGAGGATCAGTAGCTGTTCTGTCGTCACCGCGACGCCTTGCACGGCGTGAGCGTTCCTAGCGCCGGGGTTGCGCTTGACTTTAAAACCAAGGCCCCGGAGCGTCAGGACGGCGTAATATGTGGCCTCTCCCTCAGATAGTCGCGGCATGTCTTAGTACCTCACAGGTTCAGCGTCGCGGGGGCGACAGGCATAGCAGTCGTAGTACTCGCCGTGCGGCGTTTTCCGGGCCGTGGAGCCGTGGGGCAGCCACGCCCCGCACCGGCAGCGGGTTGCTGCCGGGACGGGCTTCAGGGGCGGCCTGAAGGGCGTTGTGTTATCGTCGGTCATGCGCGTTCCTCTGCTTCTGCCTGCGCGATTGCCGCGCGGATACGGTTCGTGAGTTTCCTTACGGCGCCCGGCTTGTATACCGGGTCGCTTTCGGCGTCTTCGACGTAAGGCAGCGCGAGCGCCAGCAGGTCGAGGACGGTCTCGGCGGTCTTCGGGGTCACGACAGCACCTCCAGCGCGAACGCCTCGACGTCCGCGGCGCAGAGCGGCGTGTCGTAAGCGACGATGCCGTAGCGGCGCCACGCGTGGCACGGCAGGTCCGGGCGCAGGTAGGCGGTGTCGACCGGCGTGGCGACGAGGCGCCAGCCACCCCGAGGCAGCGTGGCGGTGCCCGGCGGGCGCAGCTTCGGCGCGTAAAGGAACGGGCCCTCTTTGCTCATCTGAACCTCCAGCCGTTGGCGGTGAGGTGCTCATAGCGGCAAACCTCGATCAGGTCGTCGGCCTCGTCGGGCGTCAGGTCGACGCCGTCTTGATAGCGCGGGTAGTCGAGCGCGAACAGCTCGCGCGCGGTTTCGCTGACGATGCGGAGGCGGTAGTCGCCGTCCGCAAGCGGGGTGAATGTGATGTCGTCTGTAGTCATGGTGGTTTCCCTTCTGTGGCAATCTATCCAAGCCCACCCCTCGCGAGATGGGCAAGGAAAGAGTGTCAAGAGTTTAGCCATTCCTCGTATGTTTTCAGGGGCTGGCCCGGACGGGTTATGTCGCCGCCTTTGCCGTCATTGGCTAAGGCCAGATATGTTTGATATTCTTGCTCATTGGTGCCCCGGTAGCGGGTTTGCCAAAACTCTTTGCGTTCCAATTCCATTGCGGTGTCCCTTATTCGTTTCAACACAAGAACAATACGGCCAAACGCTTACCCCATGCAAGCGTTTTGTTTAATAGCAATATCAAGGGTTTAGCCCGTTGGCCCGGAAATCGGCAGAATAAATCGGCGGCGGATTAAATTGGCCGATTAAATTGGCGGATTAAATTGGCCGATTAATTCAGCGTGACGCGGACGTCGTCGCTCGATTTATTGAACCCATTGACCACAAATCCGCACTGCAGGAGGCGCATAGCGAGCGTCTGCACTGTGTCAGTGTCGAGCGGCGTGATGATCGCGAGGGCGCCGTGGTCCGGCTTGCGCTCGGCGGTGTCGCCCCTTGGCTGCACCGCCCGGATCCCGTGCTTGCGTAGCCAGCGCCGCGCGGCGGGCGTCATAGCCCGAACGGAATAGATGTTCGGATCGTCCAGCTCGATGACGAAGCGGCCCCTTCGCTTCCACCGGCGGCCTTCCTTCGTGTCGATGAGCTGGGCCTCGCCGTCGCATGAGACGACGAAGTCGGAGGTGTCAGTCGGGTGCGTCGCCGGGTTCAGCATCATGGCGTAAATCATACCCCCGTTTTGGAGGTTCGAAAAGATCGGCCAGCGAGGACATCTGCAAGCGGTTCTGCAAGCAGTTCTGCAAGCAGTTCTGCAAGCGCTGCAGCAAAGTGCAGCATGTAGCAAAATGCAGCATGCTGCAAATGCTGCAATGCTGCAGAAGCCACCGTTGCTGCAGCATTGCAGCAGCATTTGGGGGGACACCCCTTTAGGGGTGCCCCCTGTTTGCTGCATGCTGCACCGGGACTGACCGCTGCGCTGCTGCACGCTGCGCTGATCGATACGAGACTTCACTGCAGCATCACGCTGCAGCATTTGCTCGTGCTGCATGCTGCACGACCTCGTGCTGCTGCGCTGCTGCGCGCATAAATCTGCAACCGGTTGCAGATTTGCTTGCAGGGGTCTGCCAGTCCGGGCGGGGTGACAACGGCGCTGATCGGGTTTATATTTGCACTCGGAGCACAACCCCATCGGAGGACAGAATGGCTGCTGCAAAGAAGGTCGCCCAGAAGGCGTCGGCTAAGGTCGTCGAGGTCGCGTCAGAAGTCGACGCGGGCTTCGCTTGGGCGTCTGACGTGAAGCGCGCGTGGATGTTCGTCCTCGGCGCGCTTGTCATCGGGTTCGTGGCTGGCGCCGCGCTGGTATAGCCAGTGCCGAGCCTCGTGCCGCGAAAGCCGCCCGTCACCCGTGACGAGGCGCGAATAGACGATATCTTGGAGCGTGTGTCGACCGGCGAGCCCCTCGCCGTGATCCTGCGCGAACCGGGCATGCCGCATTACACGGCGTGGTACGACTGGTGCGCGCAAGACGCCGATCTAAGCATCGCATACGCGCGAGCCCGCGCCACGGGCTTCGACCGCATCGCCGTGGTCGCACGCGAGACGGCGCGCGGTCGGGGCGACTCGACCGGCGACGTGACGCGCGACAAGCTGATCATCGAGACGGACCTCAAGTTATTGGCGAAGTGGGATCCGAAAAGGTACGGCGACAAGATCGTAATGGCCGGCGACCCCGACGCCCCGGTAGTCGTCGAGGACAAAAACGCCGAGCTTGCGACCGAGCTGCTTAAGCTGCTGCGCGAGCGCAAGCGCCAGCCGCAGATCATCGACGTGAAGGCGAAGCCGTGAAGCTCGAGGCTCTGGACGACATTGACGGGCTCGAGGTGGCGGACCTCGCGAAGCTGCCATCCGACGCCCTGCACTATCTGCTGTGGCAGACGAGATGGACAGCGACCGCGAGGCCGAAGCAGATCCTGCCCCCGGAGGGCTGGGCCGAGGCGGGCGTCATGGCTGGCCGCGGATTTGGGAAAACCCTTACTGGCGCCCAGTGGCTCGCCGCAGCGGCGTATGAGGATCCGCTGGCGCTCGACCGGGCGGTCATCGCCCCGACATACGCCGACGTTAAATTCACATGCTTCCAAGGCCCGGCGGGCCTGCTCAAGGTGATCCCGCCGGAGCTGGTCGAGGATTACAACTCAACGGATCTAATCATCCGGGTGCGCGGCGTGACCGGCAAGCCGGTCACGATCCGGGGTTTCACGGCAGAGAAGCCGGAACGACTTCGTGGCCCACAGCACGCGGACATCTGGTGCGACGAGCTGGCGGCGTGGCTCCGGCCCGATGAGACGTGGGACATGGCGATGATGGGCCTGCGCCTCGGGCCCGCGCCTCGCGTGCTGTGGACCACGACGCCGAAGCCCATCGATCTTGTGCGCCGGCTGACCGAGCCGAAGGCCGGGCGCCTGATCGTGCGGGGCAGCACATACGAGAACAAGGACAACCTGCCACAGACATTCTTCGACCAGCTCGCGCAGTACGAGGGCACCGTCATTGGGCGTCAGGAGCTCGAGGGCGAGCTGATCGACCCCGAAGAGAGCGGCATCATCAAGCGGAGCTGGTTCAGGCTGTGGCCCGCCCAGAAGCCGTTGCCGGCGTTCGACTGGATCGTGATGTCGCTCGACACGGCATTCACGGAAGCGACAATCGACAGGCGCACCGGCGACCCGGACTACAGCGCTTGCACGGTGTGGGGCGGCTTTAGCGTCGAGGGCTCGAGCCACGTCCTGCTGCTCGACTGCTGGCAGGACAGGCTCGGCATGCCGGAGCTGATAGCCCGCGTGAAGAAGGAGCTGAACGTCGCGTATGGCGACGATCAGGACACTGCGCTGATCAAGCCGATGTTCGGCGCCGCGAAGCCGATAACATCCGGGCGCAAGGTCGACATGGTGATCATCGAAGATAAAGGCAGCGGCATCAGCCTGCGCCAGATGCTCGACCGAGAAGGCATCACGGCATACGCCTACAATCCGGGCCGTGCCGACAAGCTCTCGCGCTTGCATATCGTGTCGCCGATCTTCGCGCGGCGTCAGATCTGGTTGCCGGAGAGCGACAAGTATCCGAAGCGACCGCGCACATGGGCTGATCCGCTCGTAGCGCAATTGTGCTCATTCACGGGCGGCGGCAGCATCAAGCACGACGACTTCGTCGACAGCACGACGCAGGCAATCCGCCTGCTCATGGACAAAGGACTGCTTTCCGCTGTAAAATCGCAGCAGAAGCCCTTGCACGAGCCGGCGCCTCCGCGCGTGGTCGTGAACCCGTACAGCGCGTGAGGCAGTGATGGCAGACGAAGACGATCTTCCCGAGGGCGAAACTGTCGAGATCGAAGACGACAAGTCGGACGTAGTCGACACGGAAGACGGCGGGGCGATTGTTACGCTGACCGACGAAGACGAGGTCGAGCCGCGCTCGCCCGACTTCTACAAGAACCTCGCCGAGGAGCTCCCGACTGATGAGCTCGAGCGCATCAGCAGCCGCTTCATTGAGCTGATCAGCCGCGACCGCGAGGCGCGCAAGAAGCGCGACGAGCAGTACGAAGATGGCATCCGGCGCACGGGCCTTGGCGACGACGCGCCGGGTGGCGCGCAGTTCCAAGGCGCGTCGCGCGTCGTGCATCCGATGCTGACGGAAGCGTGCATAGACTTCTCGAGCCGCGCGATGAAAGAACTCTTTCCGCCGAGCGGCCCGGTCAAGGACTTCATTCCCGGCGACGTGACGCGCGACAAGGCGAAGAAGGCGCAGCGCAAGACACGGTTCATGAACTGGCAGCTCACGGTGCAGTCACCGGAGTTCCGCGCCGAGCTCGAGCAGCTACTGACGCAAGTGCCGCTGGGCGGCGCGCAGTACATGAAGGTGACGTGGAGCGAGGCGCGCAATCGCCCCGAGTTCCTGTTCGTCGCAATCGACGACATGTACCTGCCGTTTGCGGCCACAAATTTCTACAGCGCGCAGCGCAAGACGCACGTCCAGTATCTGACGGCGCTTGACTACCAACAGCGCGTGAAGAGCGGCATGTACCGCGACAGCGACCTGATCCCGTCGAGCATGGAGCCTGAGCGGTCGGTCGCCGACATCGCGAACGACAAGATCGAGGGCCGCAGCGACACGTCATACAACGAAGACGGCCTGCGGACGGTCTACGAGATCTACGCTATGGCGTCTATCGAGGAGGACGAGGAGCCCGCGCCTTACATCATCTCGGTCGACAAGATCTCGGGCAAGGTGCTGTCGATCTATCGGAACTGGGACGAGCACGACGAGAGCCGCGAAGAGTTGCAGTGGTTCGTCGAGTTCCCGTTCGTGCCGTGGCGCGGCGCCTATCCGATTGGCCTGCCGCATATGATCGGCGGCCTTGCGGCTGCGGCGACCGGCGCCCTGCGCGCGCTGCTCGACAGCGCGCACATCAGCAATAGCCAGACGATGCTGAAGCTGAAGGGCGGCACGCGTGGCGGCCAGACGCTGAACATCCAGCCGACGCAGGTCGAGGAGATCGAAGGCGGCCTGAACGTCGACGACGTGCGCAAGATCGCAATGCCGCTGCCGTTCAACCCGCCGAGCTCGGTGCTGTATCAACTGCTCGGCTTCTTAGTCGACGCGAGCCGTGGCGTGGTGCGGACGACGCTGGACGACGTTGCGGACGGCAACCCAAATGCGCCGGTCGGCACGACGTTGGCGAAGCTCGAACAGGGCATGGTGGTATTCAGCGCAATTCATTCGCGCCTGCACGACGCGATGGCGCGGATGCTGCGCATCCTGCATCGCCTGAACGGCATGTATCTTGACGACGAGGACGTTGAGGACGAGGTCGGCGAGGAGCTGGCGACGCGCGCCGACTTCGACGGCCCGATGGACGTCGTGCCTGTCAGCGACCCGAACATATTCTCCGAGGCGCAGCGCTTCGCGCAGGTGCAGGCGCTGACGCAGCGCGCGGCGGCGTTGCCGCAGCTCTACAACGCGCGCAAGGTCGAGGAGCGTCTTCTCGAGACGCTGAAGATCCCGAACGCGAAGGATCTGCTGGCGCCGGCGGTTGAGCCGAAAGAACAGAACGCGGTGAACGAGAACGTCGCGGCGACTATGGGCCGCCCGATTTTGGCGTTCCCGGAGCAGGACCACATCGCGCACCTCAAGGCGCACCTGTCCTACATGATGAACCCGGCGCTCGGTATGAGCAGGCTTATCGCGCCGACCTATATCCCGGTGATACTCAACCACATCAAGGAGCACGTCGCGTTGTGGTACGCGGCGACGGTGTTCGAGCTTGGCAATGAGACGGCGGGCACCGATATCGGCGAGGCGATGAAAGAGAACAAGACCGCCGAGGACAAGCAGGCGTTCGACCGCATGCTGGCCGAGGCGTCGCAGATCGTGTCGCAGCAGGCGGCGCAGGTCTTTGGCTCTCTGCCACCGATCATCGAGCAGGCTGTCCAGATGATGCAGCAGCTCGCGCCCCCGCAGCCGATGGATCCGGCGCAGGCGGCGATGGCGGAGACGCAGCGCAGGACGCAGGCCGACCAGCAGCGCATGCAGCTCGACGCGCAGAAGATGCAGATCAGCGCCCAGACCGAGGCGCAGAAGCTCCAGCTTCAGCAGCAGATCCAGCAGCAGAAGGCGCAGATCGAGGCGCAGCGCGCTCAGGTCGACGCCATGCGCTTGCAGCTCGACGCGGCGGGCGAGGCGCGCGACGCGCAGCTCGAGGCGCAGAAGGTGCAGATCGAGCAGGCGGTACGGCAGGCCGAGCTTCAGCTCCGGGCCCGCGAGTCGGAACTGCGGATGATCATGGAGCGCGAGCGGCAGGACGCCGAGAACAGGCGCAACGCTGCGGCGGTGCTGGCCCGCAGCCAGATGAATACGCAGGACAACATGACGGCGCTGAACCTCGCCCAGCTCGAGGTGGCGTCGGACCAGAAGTTCACGGTTTCGACCGGAACAGGCATCAACCCCGGAACGTAGGAGACGAAGTATGGCGCAGCAGAAAGACACGAAAGGTAAGTCCGTCGGCGAAGAAGGCGTGCGTCTGCACAAGCGCCTTGCGATGGGCGAGATGGCCGAGACCGGCGCAGGCAAGGGCGCGATGGGCGGCAAGAGCGGCAGCAAGAAGACGCCTGCGTGACCATCGAGATGTTGTTGAGGCGGCTGGACGAGGAGCAGGCGCGGTTAGCGCATGAGAGCCTCCGCCAGCCGCAGGGCCGCGACGCCTATGAATATGGGCGTGTGGTCGGTTTGTACGGCGGTCTGCAGCGCGCCAAAGACGTGCTGATTGATTTCGTAGCCGAGAAAGACCGCAAAGACTTTGACCTTTAGCTGCAAGGAGGAGCACCCATGCAGGAATTATCGAATAAGATTAGCTTTGCTTACGACAGCATTGATGACGCGTTCCCGGCGTGTGATCCGGGCGTCGAGCCGTTTGGCAGCCGGGTTCTGGTACAGATCCGCACGCCCAAACGGAAAACGGCGGGGGGTGTGATCCTCGTCGGCGATACTCGGGAGACCGAGATTTACAACACGCAGGTCGCCAAAGTGCTTTCGGTCGGCAGCCTCGCGTTCAAGAACCGCAACACTATGGAACCGTGGCCGGAAGGCTCGTGGTGCCGGGTCGGCGAGTTTGTGCGCGTGCCCCGTTACGGCGGTGACAGGTGGACGGTAAAGACCACGGATGGCGACGAGGCCCTCGTGGTTATTTTCAACGATCTCGACCTAGTGGGCAAGGTCACGGGCGATCCGCTCGCGATCAAGGCCTTTCTATAAGGCTGCAAAGGAGAGCCGGTCATGGCAGATAAAGTATTGGAAGAGAAGGACGAAGACCTCGAAATCGTAGAGGTCGACGCCAATGGCAAGCCCGTAGGGCAGACCGAAGAGGCACTCAAGGCGGAAGCTGCGGCGTCTGAACCCGAGGCGGACGACGCGGACGACGACGAGGACGAGGGCGACGAGCGCCTAGCGGCCAGTCAGGACGACACGGACGACGAGGTCGTGTCGGCGAACCGCAAGCGGCGCCTCAAGCGCCGCGAGGTACGCAAGCGGGCGAGAGAGAACGCCGAGCGCGAGCTGCGGCTGCTGCGGGATCAGAACGATCTTATGGCCCGGCGTCTGGCGGCCCTCGAGGGCAACGTCCTGACGCAGAACAGCGCGACGATTGATCAGCGTCTGGCCGACGCGGCGCGCGAGGCGCAGCAGGCCGAGATGATCCTCGCCAAGGCGATCAAGGCCGGGAACGGCGACGACGCCGCAGCGGCGCTGCGTATCCGGGACGAGGCCAAGCTGCGGATCCAGCAGCTTGATCAGGCGCGGAACTATGTAGCGCAGGCCAAGGCGCAAGCGGCGGCTCCGAAGGTGGACACCCGCGTGTCGTCTCTGGCGCAGGAATGGGTCGCGGCGAACCCGTGGTACGACCCGAAGGGCGGCGACGAGGACAGCCGGATCACCCGCGCTATCGACGATGGGCTGGTGCGGGAAGGCTACGACCCGAAGAACGTCGACTACTGGCACGAGCTCACGCGGCGCGTGTCAACGCGGCTGAACACCACCTCGAAACAGCGGGGCGATGACACCGAGGAGGTTGCAGAGACACCGAGGCGGAAAGCTCCGCCGACAGGCAACACCCGCGAACACGTTCCGCCCTCGACCAAGAGGGAAGCCTTCGTGACACAGGAAAGAAAACAGGCTATGATAGATGCCGGAGTGTGGGATGATCCCGTGCTCCGACAGCGCTACGTTAAGGCGTATCAGGCCTACGACAAGAGTTCGGCTCGCTAAACACACACAGGAGTGAGACAACATGAGCGTAGACGGCGATGATCGCCTTAAGAAGGAACTTGGTGTCAATCGACGCTCTCGCGAGATGGGTGACCGTCCGGTCACGCAGCGCCGCGACGTGAGCGATGACGATAGACTTGAGATGTTCCGCCAGCAACTATTTAACGACGCTTTGCCAGACTTGCCGGAAATCCCCGGATATCATCTGTGCTGGCTCACGACCACCAACCCGCGCGACTCGATCCATCGCCGCATGCAGCTCGGTTACGAGCCTGTGCGGCCCGACGAGGTGCCGGGTATGGAATACGCCTCTGTGAAAACCGGCGAATGGGCTGGTTTCATTGGCGTGAACGAGATGCTCGCGTTTAAGCTGCCCATGCCTCTGTATCAGAGGTTCATGCAGGAAGCTCACCACGATGCACCGCTCCGTGAGGAAGAGAAACTCGCTGAGACCGCTGATCTAGTGCGGGAACAGGCGGCTCGGTCAGGTAGCACGATTTACGAAGGGGATGGCTTGTCTGAACTGCGCCAACAGGCGCCTGCTAGTGGGATTTTCCGCTAACAGGCTTGTTTAACCTTTGACGAGGAACAGGCTATGTCTACTACGTCCCAGCCGTTCGGCCTCCGTCCTGCGTATTCGCCGAGCGGTGTGGTTCGCCCCACCGCGTATACGATCCGCTCGACCTATGGCTCGAACATTTTGCAGAACCAGCCGGTGAGAATTATTCCATCTTCGACGGGCGAAGGCACGATTTCTACCGCCGCCATTGGAGATACTTTCATCGGCACTTTCCAAGGTGTTGAGTTTACCGACACCGACGGTCGCCGCCGCGTTTCCAATAAGTGGACCGCGTCTACCACGGCGACTGACATCGTGGCGTATGTCACTCTTGACCCGACGATTGTTTACGAAATTCAGGCGAACGGTTCGCTTGATGTCGACAGCATCGGCAAGCAGTACGACTTCACCACGATCACTGCGGGTTCGGTTACTACGGGCCTTTCGGCCATGATGCTCGACACCGGCAGCGCGGCGTCCAACGCGTCCTTCCGTGTCATCGGCCTTGCGCCGGGGCCGGACAACGCATGGGCCGACGCTTACACCATCGTTCAGGTCCAGATTAGCGAACATCAGAATGTCGCTACTGTGGCTGCTTATTAAGGAGGGCGTGAACAATGGCTACGCCGATGAGAAGTACTGACTTTCGTTCAATCGTTGAACCGATCCTGAACGAAGAGTTTAATGGCATCTACGACCAGCGCGCTGACGAATGGTCTCAGGTCTTCAAGGAGTTCAAGGGTATCCCCCGCAACTACCACGAAGAACCTGTGCTTTTCGGCTTTGGTGCGGCCCCGGAACTGCCTGACGGCATGCCGGTGACGTATCAGTCGGGCGGCGTGCTCTTCATCCAGCGCTACGTCTATAGGGTCTACGGGCTTGCTTTCGCCCTGACCAAAGTGCTGGTGGAAGACGGCGATCACATTCGTATCGGTCAGACCTACGCGCGTCACCTCGCGCAGTCCCTGATCGAAACGAAGGAGACGCTCGGCGCCAACATCCTGAACCGCGCCTTCAACGCCTCGTACACGGGCGGCGACGGCAAGGAACTGGTGGCGACCGACCATCCGATTGCTGCGGGCACGTTCTCGAACGAGCTAACGACTGCGGCGAACCTGTCGCAGACGTCGCTGGAACAGCTCTTGATCCAGATCCGCAACGCGGTGGACAACAATGGCAAGCGTATTCGGCTCACCCCGAAGAAAATTGTCACTGGCCCGTCCAACGTGTTTCAGGCGGAAGTTCTGCTCAAGTCTGTTCTCCGCGCCGGCACCGCGAACAACGACATCAACCCCGTCAAGTCGATGGGGCTGCTGGCCGATGGTCAGGGCAACCTGTCGCGTATCACGTCAACCACCGCTTGGTGGGTGCAGACGGACGCGCCGGAAGGCCTGAAGCTCGCGATGCGTCGTGGTCTTGAGAAGAGCATGGAAGGCGACTTCGAAACCGACTCCATGCGGTACAAGGCCACCGAGCGTTATGTCTTCGGTTGGACCGATCCGCGTGGCGTTTATGGTACGCCGGGCATCTAACGGGATGAGGGCAGGGGCTGAAACCCCTGCCCAAATCTCTCTGAAAGGAGAGTAGAACATGGGTAACAATATCGTCACCCGGTTCCCGTATGGTGTCACGAACGTCGGTCAGGACGATCTGTTTGGGGATCTCAAGCAGACTGATCCGACGCTCTACCACGAATACTGGAACGACTTTGATACTTACGCTGCCGGCGACTGGACTGTCACCGAAACGCAGGCTGGCGCCACGCAGGCGCTTACTGCGGGCGACGGCGGCCTCATCCTGCTGACGAACACCACAGCAGATAACGACGTTAACCAGCTCCAGAAGCTCCCGGCGGCCTTTTCTTTTACCGCAGGGCAGAAAGCGTTCTTTCGTTGCCGCTTCAAGTTGTCCGACGCTACGCAGTCGGATGTCATGGTCGGCCTCGCGAACGCAAATGCTTCCGGCCTCCTGACTAACGCTTGGGTTGACGGCGTCTACTTCTATAAAGCAGACGGCGCCGCCACGGCGGACATCTTCGTGCGTAAGAACGCGACCACGGGCTCTAATACCGTGGCTGCTGTCGCTACGCTTGCGGATGATACCTACATTGAGCTGGGCTGGTCTTACAACGGCGTCGATAGGGTCTACTACGAGGTCAATGGCTCCGTGATCGGATCCCTTGACGCGTCGTCGTCTTATCTGCCGGACGCGGACACCACGGTGACGCTGGCGCTTGGAAATGGTGCGGCTGCCGCCAAAACCATGACCATCGACTATGTCTTCGCGGCGAAGGAACGGTAAAACCTAACTGGTGATCGCTGGGCGCATAGCCCGGCGGTCACTGGTAACTTTGAAGGAATAGACTGATGCGCCCTATTCAAAAGGTTCTGTCCTTCGCGTCGGCGGACCCAAACGGTATTGCTGCAGGGCAAGTGCCGGTGGATGCAGTCGATCTTACTCTTGACGGCGTCTACGTCGACGGTGGCATTGCTACGCTTCCGATACCGACCACCGTTACTCTTACAAGCGCGGATGATCTGTCGGACGTTACGTTCACAGTCATCGGTACGGACGCCAACGGCAATGTAATTTCTGAAGAAATTGTGGGGCCGAACAACGCGACGGTTACGACCACGCTTGAGTTTGCGACAGTAACGTCTATCGAGGTTGCGACCTTAATCACTTACACCACCGAAGAAATTGAGATTGGTGCTACTGAAGCCGGAGATCTTGGCGATACCGCTTGGTGGCCGCTGGATATCTACACGCCCAATCAAGTCACGACCATTTCTGCAAACATTATCTCGGGCACGGCAACCTACTCGGTCCAGTATACTAACGAGGATCCGTTTGACACGAGCATTACGCAGCTCGCGGTGGCGCACCCGGCAGCGGGCGGCGCGTTTACTTCCGCGACTACCGACCAGACGCATTTTACGACAACGCTGATGCGCGCCGTGCGCGTAAACGTAGCCAGCGGTGTTGGCGATTTGCGTGTCACTGTCGTCCAGCAGTCCACGGCCTAAGATGAGCCCGTTTGATCTCAGGGTGCAGCGCGCGAAGGCGGACATTGAGTCCGCCCTCCGCGTTCCTCGCGGATCTATGGGTCGAGGCGAGCCCCCGCAGCGGATTTCCCCGCGCCCCGCGGCTGGGTTGCCTCTGAGCGCGGCGCCGCAATCCCCTCTAGCGGCGCCGCAGCTACAACTGGGCGCCCAGCCGGCTATGCCGATGCAAGGCGCTCCGACTGCACCGCAGCCCCAGATGCCGCAGCCGCCGGCCCCTACGCAGGGCGGCTTGCAGGCGTTTGCCTCCGGCGGCGGCGCTTGGACTAGGAAAGAAGGAAAGAACCCGGAAGGCGGGCTAAACGCTAAGGGGCGCGCGTCGCTCCGGGCGCAGGGCCACGATATCAAGCCTCCGGTCAGTGCAGAACAGGCAGCGAAGAGCCCGAAGGCGGCTGCCCGGCGTAAGAGCTTTTGTGCCCGCATGAGCGGCATGCCCGGTCCTATGGAAGATGAGAAGGGACGCCCGACACGCAAGGCGCTGTCTCTTCGCAAGTGGGACTGTCGCGCCGAGGGTGGGCAGGTAGAGAAGAAACCGTTCTGGGAAACTGAAGCGCCTGAAGGGAAGAGCAAGAAGCTCGCGCCCAAGCGTAAGGCGGCGGCGAAAAGACGGGCCAAGGCGGCGGGGCGCCCTTACCCCAATCTCATAGACAACGCCTTCGCGGCGCGGAAAAAAGGATAGTGTTATGGCCGGTTGCAAATATGTGAAAGACTTTGAGTTCCCCGCGTCAGAAGGCTTCACGGCTTCGGCGGGTAAGCAGATGGTGAAAGGCTACGCTCGCGGCGGTGCGTGCTACGCCGAGGGCGGATCCGCTCCGCGCTCTGGCGCGGACATGATCCGGCGCCTCGAAAGCGTCACGCCCGGTGGCCGTCGTCTTACGGATCGCCAGCGTAAGGCTATGGAGAAGGAAGGCATGACCCTTGTCCGCGAGGAGAAGGAGGTCATCGTTCCGCGCCCGAAGCCGGTTAATCGCGCAAAAGGCGGCGAAGTCGGAGCGGCCAAAATCGGCAAAGTGATGAAGGAATACAAAGAAGGTACGCTCCACAGCGGCTCTAAGAAAGGCCCAGAGGTTACTAACCGTAGGCAGGCTGTCGCAATCGCTCTCAGCGAAGCGCGCAAGGCTGGCAAGAAGGCTCACGGCGGCGTTATGAAGAAAGCTCGTGGCGGCGTGGTGAAGAAAGCCGATGGCGGCGCCGTTAACCCGATGATGGTTGGCGCCCCCGCGCCCGCGCCGGGCATGGTCGGCGTCACCTCGGCGCCATCCCCCCTGCCGCGCCCCTTGCCTGTGCCGATGACGCATGTCGATCCTATTCCGCAGCAGATGGCGGTTTCGCGGCCGATGCCGATGCAGCAGATGCAGCGGATGGCGGTTCAGCCGCCTGCGCGCCCGGAAAGCAGTGAGCAGGCAAGAAGCCTTCTGAGCAATCTCATGCAGAGGCTTCCGCCTCAGGCCTTGCAGAGGCTCACCCCCGAAATGCAGCAGCGTTTGCAATCGCGTATTGCGTCAGCGTTGCCGCAAGGGCTACCCCCTCAGATGCAGCAGCGGATGCAGCAACGGATGCAACCGGCGTTGCCGCGAGGCGTTCCCGCTTACTCTTCCGTGCCTAGAGTTTCGGCGCCCGCCGCGGCAATGGCCGCGCCTGCCATGAAACGCGGCGGTGGCGTTAAGAAGAAGTAATAGGGTTTGGGCGCTTGGCTTGTTGCCAAGCGCCCTTTCCGTTATCATCCACGCGTCAGAAATGCCTGCTCGATGTAGCGGGCTGCTGCGTAAATCAGCGGGCGGGTTCTGATGGCGTTTTCTAACACCGTGTCTCAAACTGTTTTCAACACCCGAAGGGTGATTGATAATGCGATCCGCCGGTGCAAGATACCGGCGCAGTCGATCACGGCTGAGCACATAGATATCGCGAATGACCAGCTTTACCTGTTTCTTTCAGATCTGGCGAACCAAGGCGCCCCGCTCTGGTGCATCGAGAAGCAGATATATCCGCTCTATTCGGGTGTCGGCTACATCACCACGACAGACGGCACGGTCGACATCCTGAACTCAAACCTGCGCTGGTTGCAGGAGGCGACGGGCACGAACACCGACACGTCAACGACGCGCACGGTGTATTGGGCCTCGGCCACCTTCGTCACTACGGTAGGCGTTCTTTGGACGGCGGCGTCGGTGCCAATCGCCCTTGAGCGGTCGGACGACGGTACTGTCTGGACAACGATTCAGACTGAGACGCCGAGCGCATCCGCCGGCGAGTGGACGTGGTACGACCTTAGCAGCAGCGTCGCGACGCAGTATTTCCGTGTTCGGGCTACTAGCGGCACGCTTTCGTTTGATCAGGTCTACCTTGGAAATACTCCGACCGAGATCCCGCTCGCGCGCATGAACCGCGACGACTACACGAACCTTCCGAACAAGAGCTTTCAGTCAACACGCCCCCTCCAATACTGGTTTGACCGTCAGGTGAATAACCCGGTCATGCGTCTGTGGCCCGTGCCTAATGACGCCGCGACGGTCTATCAGATTGTGCTGTGGCGCCAGCGCTATATCATGGACGTCGGCACCATGACGCAGGAGATAGAGGTTCCGCAGCGCTGGTACGAAGCGCTCGTCGCTGGGCTTGCTGCAAAGATGGCGCTTGAGCTGGTCGAGGTTGATGCGGGGCTTATTCCGGTTCTCGACACCAAAGCTGCGCAGGCTCTGGCTATCGCGCAGATGGAAGAACGCGATAACTCGCCCATGATGATTGCCCCCAACATCTCAATGTATACGAGGTAGCTCATGCCGACCGAAGGCTATCTCGACACCCGCGGCAAGCAATATCTGGCGATTGGCATCTGCAACAGGCGCAGCCGTAAGTTTCCGCTTGAGGAACTCTACAAGGATCCTAACTCTCCCGGCCTTCGCGTTTGTCGCGAGGATCTTGATCAGCTTGATCCTTGGCGAGAGCCTCCGCGTACACCTGAACAGATTGCTTTGCGTTACCCACGCCCTGACGAGGTTTTGAGCTGATGCCGCGCTGGATAAACACTCGAGGCCGAACGACGCTGGCAATCGGCATTTGCGGGCGTTGCAGCATAAAGATGCCGCTTGATGCGTTGCATCCGGATAATAACTATCCGGGCCTTTTGGTCTGCGACAAGGACCGCGATCAGCTTGATCCGTACCGTCTGCCGGCGCGGCAGCCCGACAATATCGTTTTGCCGTTTACGCGCCCAGATACGCCCATCCCGACCAATCCGACGGGCGTGATTGCTGAGAACGGCGACTATTTCGTTATCACGGAAGACGGCGAGGATTACCTGCTGCCATGACCGACGTACCTAGCAATCTTATCCCATCGCGCATTACGCAGCTCCCGGAATATGTCGGGTCGAGCACGCTGGGCTATCTGCCCTACGTCGTCAGCGGTGTCACCTATAAGGTCCAGTTCAGTAACATTGCGGCGGTCGGCGCCGTCCCGTCTTCACGCGCAATCTATTCAGGCACGGGCCTTGGCGGCGGCGGTGATCTCTCGCAGGACCGCACGATCTACATCGAGAACGGCGGCGTCGGCTATAACCAGCTCGACCTGACCGGCGTTGCGGCGGGAACCTACGGCGCGGCGGACAGCGTTGCGACGTTTACGGTCGACGACACTGGGCGCCTAACCTACGCGGCGAACGTCCCGATTGTTCTCGTGAACTACGTTCCGACCTCGCGCAACCTGACCGCAGGCTCGGGGCTTACGGGCGGCGGCAATCTTTCGGCGGATCGCACCTTCGCAATCGACTTCACCAGCCTGACGCCTCTGCCGCTCGGCACGGCGACGGCTGGCACCGGGACGCAGGCCGCGCGAGATGATCACGTTCATCCGGCGGTTGATCTGTCGGATCCTAACGAGACCCAAGGCGTGCTCCCCTTGGGTAGCGGCGGCTCTGGGAACGGACTGTCCCCCGTTCTTGGGGCCGTCGTCTACTCGGGGTCTGATAGGCTGTACCTGACGAGTGTTGGCAACATTGGCGAGGTGCTTGTTTCGGCTGGCGGCTTCGCGCCGCCCGCGTGGGGGCCTCCTGTTGGGCCTACTGGGCCTACGGGCCCTACCGGCGCTACCGGGCCGACGGGAGATGCGTCAACGGTTGCTGGGCCTACTGGGCCCACCGGCTCTACCGGCTCTAATGGCCCGACAGGCCCGTCAGGAGGGCCCCCGGGGCCTACCGGCCCAACTGGCACAACAGGGGCGACGGGCCCAACCGGCCCCGCAACTGCGGCCCTTGAGTTTATTATTGATGGCGGCGGCGCGACCATTACTACGGGCATTAAGGGTGACCTCGAAGTGCCGTTTGCCTGCACGATCACGCAATCAACGCTGCTCGCAGATCAAAGTGGGTCTATCGTTGTCGATATTTGGAAAGACACCTATGCCAACTTTCCACCAACGGATGCGGATAGCATTACGGCGTCTGCTACGCCGACAATATCTAGCGCAACGAAAGCTCAGGACAGCACATTGACAGGCTGGACCACTTCCATCGCCGCTGGGGACACAATTCGTTTTAACGTAGACAGTGCAACAACAATTCAGCGCGTTACGCTATCTCTAAAAGTAAACCGAACCTGAGGGTAATTATGGCTGTAACTTGGAACCCTGATGTCTGCCCACCTGAGCCGTTTTGCCGGGTGCAGATGGACTCCTCTGGGAACCCAGAGCTGCTTCTTGGCGCGTGTTCGTATCATGACGGGCTTGGCCTGAGCCACGCGGGGATTGTTGCTCGCCTACTCGATACCTGTCGCGCCAAAGAATACAGCCGTGGAGCAGCGGCAAACGCTATTGGCTGGGATACGGACGCCAACGGCGCGTTGCATTGGGTTTTGCGGAACGATGGCGCAGTCATATTGCAGACTAACGCAACAGGGCAGGAGCTTCAGGACGCGCAAGCGGCAGTGGCCGTTGTTATGCAGAACTATCCTGATGTCACACTCATAGT
>Ga0181352_1000036_pt1 | contig 52027 bp, 65 predicted proteins | sample Fa13VDMLBSN_FD_130103 | JGI IMG/M metagenome (GOLD analysis project Ga0181352, IMG submission 130103) | Freshwater viral communities from Lake Michigan, USA - Fa13.VD.MLB.S.N | ecosystem: Environmental > Aquatic > Freshwater > Lake | place: USA: Michigan | collected 2013-09-23 | reverse complement strand
CGAGCTGGCCGTAGAGTCGCTGCTTTCCACGTGTCATTTCTATCTGTCCTACCTAGAAGTGGACAGAACGTGACAAAGGCTCGATAATCACCGCAATCCATGCCTTACGCATGCGGCCCTGTGAGGCCCTAACCAATATTGGGAAATCTTCATGGCTGATATGATGCCGGGCATGGGCGCCCCCGAAATGGCCCCTACGCAACCTTCCATTGACCAGCTCGCTGCGTTCGAGCAGCTGCGTGAACAGGTATCCCCTACCGAATTCAACCGTGAGATGCTGGCGACTGCCGAACAGGCAGATCCTGTTGCGGTGGCCGAGTTCCGAAGAGAACTGGCAGCACTGGAAGTGGCCCCTGAGATCCTCGACATGCTCAACACGATGGTGGACGAGGTGCTTGCCGCTCCCGGTGAGTACCCTGCCATTCGTGAAAAGTACCTTGCCATGGGCGTGGACGAAGAACTGCTGCCCGAGGTCTTTGATGCTGGCGTGTTTGCCGCGCTGAATATGGCGTTGGACGAGCTTCGCGGACCGGGGCCCATGATGCCTGTGCAGGGCTTCGCCCGTGGGGGCATTGCCAGCCTGAAACCTCTGGCGCGCGAGATGGCAGCGGCGGGTCGCTACGGTGACACGATGATCGCTCACATCAGCCCCATGGAAGCCCAGATACTGCGCCGCTACGGCGGAAGTGGCACAATCAACCCCCGAACGGGGGCCCCTGAATTCTTTCTGAAGAACATGTTCAAGAAAATCGGGCGGGCGGTGAAGAAGTTTGCCAGCAGTACTGTGGGCAAACTGGTCACCACTGTAGCGCTGGGCTTCTTCCTTGGACCCGCCGCGGCAGGCCTGATTGGCGCCTCCTCTCCGGCGGCCGTTGCGGCCGTGTCGGGTTTTGTAGGTAGCGCGGGCTCTACCATGCTGGGCGGCGGCAACGTCAAAGATGCCCTCAAAGCAGGCGCCATCGGCGGCCTGACGGCAGGAGCTACGACAGCGGTGTTCAAAGGTGCCGATGCGTTCAAGTCTGTTCCCAAAGCGGGCACAGCCAGTGCCGCAGCGGCTCCTGCCACGGGCACCGAAATGTCACTGCCGGAACTTAACGCCCCGGCCCCTGCAACAACTTTCCCGGCCTCCCCCAATGCGGCAGCCACTCTGGGCAGGAGCCCTATGCCTCCCCCCGGCGGAGTTGAGTCTTTGGTTTCAAAGGGAGCTACTCCCGGTGGAGGGGGATCTTTGGCTTCAACGGGAACTCCTCCCGGTGGAGGGGGATCTTTGGTTTCAACGGGAACTCCTCCCGGTGGAGGGGGATCTTTGGCTTCAACGGGAACTCCTGCGGCGCCCTCTGCAGGTGTTGTGAACCTTGGTCAATATGCTCCCCCCAGCGCTGGCGCTCCGTCAACTGTGGCCAACTATCTTGGGCAGACCTCTCCACAAGGCTTTGACATAGCTCGTGCAGGAGCGGCGCCCTCTGCCCAGCAGGCTACAAATTCCATGCTGGACCGAATCGTCCCCTCCCGTATTCGGGCAGCGGCAGAGGAGAGCGCTTTCAAAAAAGTGGCGGATAAGTTCAAAATCCCCGGGGGCGCTGAAGCCGTCCGAAGTCAGTTGGCCAACAACACCGCAAGTGATGCCGTGGTGGCAGCCTATGCAGAAGCCTCAAAAGTGGGCCTCGGACAGTACCTCCCCATGGCAGGAATAGGCATCGCGGCCCTCGGTGCAATGGGCGGCTTCGAAGAAGAGCCTGTTGAGGTGCCGGCCCGCTTTGAAGGCATGATGGAAGGCGAAGGCGCGGGGTCAAAGCTTCTGGAGAAATACCCAGAGCGGTATGGCATAAACCTTGGCCCGATACAGACCCTTTCCAGCTACCCCTACACTACGCCGCAGCGATTGTTCGGAGCAGGCGCTCCTCAGCGTGCAGCCACGGGTGGCATTATGTCGCTGGACCGGTATCCAAGAAAGAACGGGCACATCGCGGGCCCCGGAACGGGAACCTCGGACGAAATCCCTGCGATGCTGTCAGACGGAGAGTTTGTTTTCACTGCCAAGGCGGTTCGTGCCATGGGCGACGGATCACGGCGCAAGGGCGCCAAGCGCATGTACGCGCTCATGAAAAAACTGGAGGGCCGTACCAATGGCTGACATGTCTTATAGCACCTCGTATGTCCGCGAAGCTCCTGATATCGAGGCGTACAAGCTTGGATTGATCAAGAGCGCGCAAAAACTGACGCAGCAACCGATGTTCGTCCCTGCAACAGAGGCGACAGCGCTGTCCCCCACGCAGGTGCAGGCAATCGACTTTGCCAAGCAGGGTGTTGGCGCGTTCGAGCCGTACCTCCAAGGAGCGTCACAGGCGGTGACACAGGGCATGGACCTTACTCAGCGCGGGGCCTTGGGCGCCGGCGGAGTGAACGTCACCGGCCAGTTCCAAGAGGCACAGAACGTGCTGGGCCGTGGCATGCCTGTCCTTGGACAGGGCATCGGCGGCCTTCTTGGTTCTGCGCAGGCCTATGATCCCAAATCCGCCTCTTCCTACATGAACCCCTACCAGCAGGAGGTTACGCAGAATACCCTTGGGGAAATGCGCCGTCAGGCAGATATCGCCCGGCAGGGTATGGCTGCACAGGCGGTTGGGGCAGGGGCTTTCGGCGGCACTCGCGAGGGTGTGCAGCGGGCAGAGTTTGAGCGCAATGTGCAGGACCAGATGCAGCAGCGCATCATGCAGGACTATGCGCAAAACTACGCTCAGGCACAGCAGGCGGCGATGCAGGGCTTCGAAGCACAGCAGGGCCGGCAGTTGGCGTCCAGTCAGGCACTTGGCAACGCGGCCATGCAATACGGACAGCTTGGGCAGGGCATAGGAGCGTTGACCGGGCAGCAGGCTGGCATCGACCTGCAGCGCTCATCTACACTGGGCGCCTTGGGCGGTCAGATGGGTACCTTGGGCGGTCAGATGGGTACCTTGGGACAAGCAACGCAGCAACTGGGCGCCGCAGACAGCAGCCTGCTCATGGGCCTTGGTCAGATCGAACAGCAGAACGCTCAGGCACAGTTGGACGCGGTCCGCGCAACGCAGCTGCAAGAGCAGATGGCGCCGTACCAGCAGTTGGCTTTTGCCAGCGACATCTACCGCGGCGCACCGTCCACGCAAATGGCGCTCACTTCTCAAAGCGCGCCGAGCGCAAGTCCGTTACAATCGGCACTGGGTCTTGGCATTGCCGGGTTGTCCGCTGCCTCTGGGGCAAAGTATGCGGGCCTTTTTCCATAAGGAGCACACATGAAAAGCAAGGTACTACAGCGTCCGATGTTCATGCCGCCTGAGGAAGTCGAGAATGTCGGCATCATGCAGGGTTTCATGGACGACATGGAAGGCATCTTTGAAGAAGAGGATGACGACGAGGGTGAGGATTACGAGGCTGGCAAGATGATGGGCCGTACTCCCGATTCTCCGGAAATCCTCATGAACAACCTGCGCGGAGACATGCGCTCTGTGGATGCCCGAGTAGAGGAGCTTGCCGACATGGTGGGCTACCGTGCGGCGGCAGAGACCCCCATGGAAGTGCTCGCCCTGTTGCAGCCTGTTCTGGCAGGGCAAGGAATTGCCGCACTGCCTGTTGGCGGGCTTCCCGGTCAAGCAATGCCCCCCATGCCGCCCGCTCCCGCGGCACCACAAATGCAGCCTGCTGGCGCTCCTCCAGCCATGCCTGCAGGGGGCATTGCTTCCCTTCCACAAGGCGAGTCTGCCCCTATGGCCATGGCAAAGGGCGGCCTTGTGCAGTATTTTCAGGACGGGTCCGATGAGAACGCCGTGACCCCGGCCTCTGACGCGCCGTTCTCCAACGATATCTCCTCGATGTACCGTGACGAGGTTCAGAACTACATCACCGATCTGATGAATCAACGGGCCATGGCCGTGCCTTCCTTGCAGAAAAGCATGGAAGAGCGGATACCCTTGTATCAGTCCCTGATGGGAGGCGGTGACAAGGACTCCATGCGTGCAGCCATGCTGTTTGACATTGCACAGACCGCGCTTGGTTACGCGGGCAACGTCGGCCCACAAGGGCAACCGCTGCGCGGGTCACAGGCCGCACGCCTTGCCGGGGCAGCTTCTGCGTTGCCGGGACAAATCGGTGCGCGGCTCGCGGCCCAACAGCAGCAGGATCAAGCTGTACGGCTCGCGGCACTGCAGGCAGCTGAGAAGGACGTGCAGGCTGTTCGTGAAAGCAATCTGGACCTGACAAAGGAAAAGCGTTCACTGATGAGTTCACTGGCACGCTCGCCTACGGGCTCGACTTCGTTTGGAAGCTCCATGGAAGGCCGCGCGCGTGCCTTCGTCACGGAGAACTATGACCTGTACGCACAGGGCATGCTCCCGGAAGAGGAAAAAGCCCAGTTTGAAATGGCACTTTCTATTATCACGCAGCCCCGCACTGAGATTGACCCGATTACTCAGCTACCTGTGCGCATCACCCCAAGCCTCCCTGCTTTTGTAGACGACGCCTTGGCGGCAGCAGGAATGCCCGGTAGAGGAAGGATGTCAGAGGGGGCAGGTACGCCTGAAAGAGCGGCCGCGCCAGAGGACTCGCCGATAACTGGGCAGAGTATTCTGCAAAGAAGCCCGCTGTCCGTTGTGCCCCGCGCAGATTCCTACTACGCCGAGGGCCTGCCCTCCCTGTTCAATGCGTCAACCGCGGTGGGACCTATCCCTGCGCTGAAGTCGTTTGTCTTCCAGACTCCTATCTTGAACGCTGTAGCGGCGTCCGATGCTGGAAACGCCACACAAGGCAGACAGTTCATCGAGTCCGTAAAAAACGCCCTTACGACAGGGTTCCAAGCCGGGACAGACCGTTTCTCTAACACAGAACGCGAACAGCTTTTGAAAGATTTGGACATTGCGGCAAACGTGATAGATAGGCCAGAGGCATTCCAGACAAGGCTTTTCGCCTTGGATGACGCACTGCAGGGGTTCCAAGAGATGTCCTTGTCCACCTACCGTAATGCTGACATGCCTGCAGAGAATCGACGGGCTGCCGCGCAAAAACTCGCGGACATCCACGAGATCAGAGCCCTGATCGGCGCTCCGTTACACCTAAATGGGGGAGCCGATCCTCGTGCGGCGGATATCATTCGAAACAACCCCGTGGGCACTCCCCTGTATATCCTTGACAGCAGTGGGATGAGGTCGTCAGTCATCACACAGAGAATGAAAGACGCCTTGGGCGCGCAGGAGTAGGGACATGGCCGAACCAACACTGTCACAGGTTCTGGACGAGGAGTTCAGCAAGGCCCCTCCGCAGGTTAAACCCCCGCGAGTGGGCCGAAGCGCAGTACAAAATACCGCTCCTTCCCCTGAAGAACAACTGAGCACCATCCAAGCTTCAGGATCCAGTCTTCAGCAAACACTGGAGGAGGAGTTCAACAATGCCCTGTATGGCGAAACCGCTCCCTCTTCTTCGGAGAAACGACAGGCCGTTGCCACGGGCGTCGGGGTAGGCGGAGCGTCTGGATTGACTGTGGGCGCCTCAATCGTAGCCGGAATGCGTGCCGGAGCGGCCCTTCCGCTTCCTCCCCAAGGTCGTGTCGCGGCCGCCATTGGGGGAGGCCTTCTGGGGTTTGGTGCAGCCCTGACTGGTTCTTATTACCTGAACCGGCTCCTCGAGAGCAATGTGCCAGAGCGCTATTTGAATGATCGCCGTCTCCTGCCGTACTACCAAGGCGGACGCACCTTTGGGGAAACCATAGGGGCCGCTCCCTTGACGTTTGGCATGCCTGTTATGCAGGGCGGACGAGTCGCTAACTACATTTCCAGCGTCGGAACAGAAGCTCGACTCGCCCCCAAGACCACTGCTGCCCAAGAGCTGTTCTCTGCAACCGGCGCAGGCCTCGCGGGCGGAGCAGCGTTGGCATACAACCCCGAATCTGAGGGGCTTCGCTTTGGGGCAGAGGCTCTTGGCGGCATGTTCGCGCCCCCGAAGATGCTGCTCACGGCCGGACAGAACGCTCAGGGAATCCTGACCAACATCTCCGCGGGTTTCAGTGCGAGCGCCCGTGAAAAAATGGCGGCCACCTACCTCAACTCCCTGCTTCGAGAGACGGGGGAAGATCCCAACAAGCTGATCAACAGGCTTTTGGAGCCCCTCCCTGATGGAGTGCCATCCCCTACTTCTGGTCAAAAGACTGGGAGTTTTGCTCTTCAGGTGCTAGAGACCACACTGGGAAGAGAGAACCCTGCATTCGGGTCGCGCATCGGGGCTCAAGGGCAGCGTGCATTTCGCGCTTACCAGAATCTCGTAGACCGCATGCGCAACGTGGGAACCCCGGAAGCTTTTGCTGAAGCTGCCAGAATGGAGCGAGACTTCTTCAAAGGCCTGCTGGATAGCCGGCTCGAGGTTGCTGAACAGAACGCTGCTTCGCGCATCTCACGAATCCGTGTAGACCGGCCCGAGACCCGTGCTTCTGTCGGCCGTATTCTGCAGGAAGAGGTGGAGAACGCTCTGGGAGATGCTCGCGAGTACGAGCAGGCGCTGTGGCGACAGGCGGAACTGGAGGCGGTGGACATAGCGCCCGGAGCGCAAGGGCTTGATGACGCCGTTGTCACGCCTCGGCTGCTCAGAGCCCGGGGCAGTAGCCGTGGGATTCTTGAGGCCATCACCAGTGTCACCCCTGAGTACCTGCGGGGGATGCAGGGATATGGCACAGTGCAAGGAATTATGTCGCGCCTTGGCATCAACAAGAAAGCCATTAAGGCGTATGAGAGCGGAAAGCTCACTATTCCTTACCTCGAGCAAGGCACAGTGCCCAGTGAGTACCTGACCAACGTCAAAAACGTGCCTGTGTCCTACTTGGTCAAGGCGCGCGGAGACCTGCTGTCCTTGTCCCGGGCAGCGGCGTCCTCTGGCGACGTCAACACGGCTCGCGTCTACAACGACATGGCAGAAGCTATCATGTCCGACATGGACAAGCTTCAGCTGCCTGCTTATGACAGGGCCCGTGCGTACTCCAGAGAGTTGAATGACGCCTTCACCCGCACCTACGCCCGTGAGTTGACGGCTCCAATGCGCACAGGGGCGCGAAAGCTTCCCCCTGAAATACTCGTGGCCCGTGCTTTCAACAGCAACAACGACGTGACGGCGCAGCGAATGGTACAGGTGATGAACTCAACGTCATATTTGAGCGCCCGCTATGAGCGGCTGTTGAGTGAGCTGGGCCCCGATCACCCACAGGTACTGGAGCTTGCTCCTTTTGCTCAACGCTCTGCGGATAGCATGGCTTCCATGGCCGATGCCCAGCGTCAGTGGCTGTTGTTGGGGGCCAATAAAGCACTGGAAGCGGATCCCGCAGACCCGAACAAGCTTCGGGTGAACCGTGCAAAACTCAACACCTTCATCGCAGAGAACGAGCGGTACCTTCAGGACGCAGGCCTTTTGAAAGACCTTCAGGATGCAAGCACCGCGGAGACCACCCTCCAGATGGTGCTCAACCAAAACAGCGCCTTCAACAAAGGGATCAAGGACCAAGCGGCCTTTGATATTGCTCTGGGTAGAGAGAACCCTGTCCGGGCAGTCACGGAGGCAATCAACGGGAAAAACCCTGTTCAGAGCATGCGTCGCCTGAGTGCCTTGGCGCGTAATGGTGGAAGGTCTGCCGTAGACGGGTTCAAGTCAACCCTCTACGACTATGCGTTTTCATCGGCGGGAGGTATGACGGGGAACTTCAGCCCTACTGCATACTACGACACGCTCTTCGAGCCGATCTCCAGAGACCAGCCTTCGCTGATTCAGTTCATGACTCAGTCCGGCATGATGACGCAGATGGAAAAGAACAACCTGCGTCGTCTTCTGCTGCCCATGGTTCAGATCGAAAACGCCTCTATGAACAAGCAGCAGCTGGATGGGTTGCTTAACGGGGATCTTTCCTCTGTGCAGCGACTGGCTGTTCGTTTCGTGGGATCGCGCGCAGGTAGTGCGATGGCTCGCGGCGCAGGCTCTGGAGCGTCAATCCAGATCCCGGGGTACTTTGCCGGGGCACTGGAAGACCTTGTCAGCAAACAGCCCAACATACTGATAAAAGACCTGCTGCAGCGGGCCGCGCAGGACCCGCAACTGGCGGCGTCTTTGATTCAACGGGCTGACCCCAACTCTCTGACCGGAGCGGAGTTGGCACGCAGGCTCGCAGCGCAGCTTGGCTTGAACGGCATCAACGTGGCAATTCCTGCAGCAATCAACCCGTTGCAGTACGAGCCTCCTGCGGAAGAGGAGCCGACAGGCCCCTACTCCGCCGGCCCCGCGGCCAGAGTTGCTCCGCCTGCACCTCCCTCCCGTGGTGTCCCCGGAGTGCCGGCCGCCGGCCCTGCTCCTGCTCCGACCCCCGGACCGTTGGGCGCGGCCCAAGGCTCAAGCAGAGAAATGCTTCAGAAGCTGTTCCCGTTTGATACCACGTTGAGCACGTAGTATCGATATCGATCCACCCGTTCCATCCACTGGGCCTTGTAGTCCTCGAACTCAGGCCCAGTGGTGGTGAACACCTGAGTCTCCCCTGTCTGCGTCGCCACCAGTATCACTCCGAACCCGATCTGCGTTCCGTGGACCGCGTCATGCGCACAGGCATACGCTGCCAGCTGGTGAAAGTAGTCGGTAATCCACTGCTTTTTCTTGGGCTTGAGGCTTTGCTTGAAGTCGATGATGGCCGGATTGCCGCGCCACACGCCTATCAAGTCCGTGGTCCCCGCATATCGATCCGGGTATAGGAGGGGGACTTCTGCTCCCCAGTGCTCGTCAATATTTGGAAGGTACTCGTTTGCCAGCCGAAACCCCATCTCATACCCGCGCATCTCGAGCCAGTCGGCAGCCGGCAGCAGCCTGTCTCCTGTCAGCACGTGCTCCATGACCCGGTGCATGGCGGTTCCGACGTGAGCCGCCTCTGTCTTGATGCGTTCAGCCTCTTCTTCGCCAACCCGCTTCTTCCACTCGTCCAACTGGGTCTTGTCCTTGGTGGCGTCCAGTATCGTGGTGACACTGGGAAGAGCCTTGTTGCGGATGGTCAGGTACTTCCGACCCTCCGGATGGTCTACCCGCAACAGGGGTTCGTAGATGTAGCGGGGGTTGTATCTCACAAGAGCCATTGCTTGAGTTCCTCCCCTAGCACTTGGTTGGCAATGTTGATCTTGTTGCGCAGAGCTTTGACGATGTGCTCGTCCACGGTCTTTGGCGCGATCAGGTCAACGTAGGTCACTTTGTTGGTTTGCCCGATGCGGTGCGCGCGGTCCTCGGACTGCAGCCGCTTTTCCAAGTCAAAGCTGTTGCTGTAGTAGACCACCACGTGTGCCGCGGTGAGCGTCAGGCCGTAGCCGCCCGTGCTGGGATTGCCCACAAAGAAGCGCAGCGGGCTGTCCATGTTCTGGAATTCGTTCACCACCCGACTGCGCTCGTTGTCATCGGTGTCCCCGTAGTAGGTGCCGACGCTGTCCATCCCGTAGGTTTTCTGCAGTTCAAGCCGGATGGCTTCGATGTCCAGCCGGTAGGTGGCCCAGATGATGGCCTTACCATCGACTTCCTCGAGCACGTTCATCAGCTCCTTCAGCCGATTGCTGGGGATTAACCTGCTCTGCCCATCGTCGAGCTTGGCGTGACCGCAGACAATCTGGTGCAAACGCATCAGCTGGGTCAGCGCGTTTGTCGTTGTCATCATCCCGTCTTCAAACATGGACAGGGCCATCTGTTTCATATCCATGTAGGCCTGCCCTTGCTCCGCGGTCAGCTCAACCTCCCGCCTGACGTACACCTTGTCGGGCAGGTCCAGACACTGGGCCTTGGTGACGCGGTAGCTGAACCGGTCAAGCTTCTCTTTAAGTTCATCAAGGTGTCGGAAGGCCACCACTTGCTTGAACGTGTGCGAGGGCATGTTGCGTTCTACCAGCACCGCGTACCGGGCTTGGAAAGTGTAAAAGCTGCCGTGTCCAAGGCAGTCCTCTGACAGAAACAGGCACTGCTGGTATAGGTCCAGAGGGTTCTTTGTGACCGGGGACCCCGTCATGATTCGACGAAATTTGCAGTATTTCCCCACTTTTACTGCGTTTTTGGCGCGTTTCGCGCTTGGGGTTTTGATCGTCGTGGACTCATCGACCGCGGCGAAGGACTTGTGGAACATGCAGAAGCGCTGCGCAAACTTGAACCCCTTGTCCGTGGACAGCGCCTCGACGTTCATCACCAGTATCTTCAGGTCCTCGGTGACATCAAACAGCGCATCCAGCGCCTGTGCCTCTGCCTTGCGGGGAGTGGGATTCCACGTTGCGGTTCGGTACACGATGTGTGCGGGGATGTGCTTGGGGATCTCAATGCCTGTCCAGTTGCGGTACACCCCCTTGGGCGCGATGACCAAAACGGCGTTGATGTGCCCTTGGTCGTACAGCATGCTGAAGTTGTTAATGATCATGAAGCTCTTTCCGGTGCCCATGTCGGCGAACAACCCAACCTCGGGGTTTTTCCAGAAACGGGAAAGGAAAGCCTCTTGATGCTGATAGGGCTTATTACGATAGGGGTATCGTGCTAAAAATTGGTCCATTTAAGATATCTCTTTCTAGGGGGTTGCCAAGACTTCTTAGTTGAGTATACTTCCTGACCTCAACCAAAGAAAGGAGAAAGTAATGCCCACAGTCTATGTGGTGTCGGAGACGGCACAGCACAATATTACTTCAGCACTGGATTTTGGCAGTGTTGTAACCATCTTGCCGCCCAACGCGCAGGTGGCTTTTTCCGTTGCGCCTACGGTGCAGCGCGTGCGGCGAAAGCTTGAAGGCTTTACCGACGAGGATTACTTGCTGTTCATCGGGGACCCGACAGCAATCAGTATTGTTGCAGCCACGGCCGCAGCAAAAAACAACGGCCGCTACAAATGTCTGAAGTGGGACAAGCTGGAGCGCCGTTATATCCCGATCCAAGTGGATCTGTTCAAGAAAGGAGACAGCTATGACATTGAGTGACGTGTTTCAACAGGACGCCGAGGCTCTGACCGTTTCCGACGACGACATAAAAGGCGTCGCCGGACTGGCAAAACGAGCCAAGGAACTCAACAAGGAGATCGAAGATCTCGAGAAAACCTTGTCTGAGCGTAAGGACAACTACCGCAAACTGACGGAAGAATCGCTGCCCGAGGCCCTCGCCTCAATGGGCATGACAAGCTTTCGCATGGAGGATGGCAGCAGTATCGACATCAAGCCGTTCTACGGCGCGTCCATCAAGGCTGAACGTCAGGCAGAGGCTTTCGCTTGGCTTCGCGAGCACGGCTATGATGACATCATCAAAAACACTGTGTCAGTGAGGTTTGGCAAGGGGGAGGATGAGCTTTGTGCTCGCCTTCTGACGAACCTGAAAGGGACGGGCTTCATACCGGAGCAGGCCCAGAAGGTAGAACCCATGACCCTCAAGGCGTGGGTGAAAGAACAGGTGGAGAAAGGCAAGGAGTTCCCAAGCGAACTTTTTGGCGCCTTCATCGGCAAGAAAGCTATCATCAAATCATAAACAGGAATCGCAAACATGAGCAAGAATCAAGAAATCCAGAACACCGAGAAAGACGCAAAACTGCCAGCACTGTCTGGGGCCTTTGAACAAGACGCCAACGGCGGCTTTGACGGTATGGGACAAGAGGATATGGCTCTTCCCTTCCTGCGCCTGCTGGCAGCAAACTCTCCGGAGATCGGAGAGCTGGAAGGTGCACTGCCCGGCATGATCTACAACACCGTCACAGGAGAGCTTTACGACGGCAAGGCCGGCATCTGCGTGATCCCCTGCGCATACACTCGGCAGTACATCGAGTGGGCACCGAGAGGTCAGGGCACTGGCGCTCCGATTGCTGTTTACCCGGCAACCAGCGACATCCTCTCCCGCACAACCCGGGACAAGACCAGCAACAAGGACTACCTCGACAACGGGAACTACATCGAGAACACAGCGAACCATTACGTTATGCTGCTGTCCAACAATGTACCCGAAGCCGCTCTGATCACCATGAAGGCCACTCAGCTGAAGAAAAGCCGGAAGTGGAACAGCATGATGATGTCCCTCAAGACACAGGGCAGCTCTGGACAGTTCTTCACGCCTCCCATGTATTCTCAGCGCTATCTGCTCACCACGGCGGCAGAGAGCAATGACAAAGGAAAGTGGTACGGTTGGGAGATCACTCATCTCGGTCCGGTTCTGGATATGGAGGTTTACGGAGCGGCTCGCGCCTTCTCGCAAAGCATTGCCTCAGGCATTGTGAACGTGAAGCATTCGAACGACGAGGAATTCCAGCCTTCGAATGTGTTTTGATCCCAGCGGGGGGCCGTAAAAGCCCCCCGTTTTTTTCCAATAGACAGAGATACTTAACATGCAGCTTCAGCGCTTTATGGATATCTTCGAAGGTCTCGACATCGCCTACGGAACCTATCGGATAGAAAAAGACAAAGACAACGGGAAGCGCATCGGGAAGGCCGTGGTTGTCCGGCAGCCTCCGGTGGCACACGTATGGGAAGCCCACCTCAACGGCATCGAACCCGCACTGGGCATTATCCCCATCCGCGCGGACAACTCCTGCACGTGGGGCACCATCGACATCGACCAATACCCTATAGACCACGCTGCCCTTGTGCAGAGAATTCGAACACTGCAGCTGCCCCTTGTGGTATGCCGCAGCAAGAGTGGAGGCGCACACTGCTTCCTCTTCGTGAAGACGCCGGTGCCTGCGGCCGACATGCAGGACTACCTCAAGTCCTGCGCCGCTCTCTTGGGAGAGGCAGGCCGAGAGATCTTTCCCAAGCAGACAGAAATCCTCGTAGAGCGTGGCGATACCGGTAACTTCCTGAACCTACCTTACTTTGCCGGGGAGAACAGCACGCGATACGCGATCCGGGACGATGGCACCGCCGCCTCCATGGATGAGTTCTTCCAGCTCTACGACACCTACGTTCAAGACGCGCCGATCACGGCCCCCGAAGCACCAAAGGCAGCCGTCTCTCCCCTGAAAGATGCCCCGCCGTGCCTGCAGGCCCTGTGCCAGCAGGGTTTCCCAGAAGGCAGCCGAAACAACGGCCTGTTCAATCTCGGGATCTACCTGCACAAAGCCTTTGGCGACAAATGGGAAGAGAAGGTGCTGGAGTACAACCAGAACTACATGACGCCCCCGCTGTCCCTGTCTGAGGTGCAGACGGTGATCAAGCAGCTGAAGAAGAAAGACTACCGCTACAAGTGCAAGGACGCCCCGATCAACAGTTTCTGTAACGCCTCCGTCTGCCGCACGCGCAAGCATGGCATTGGGGCAGAGGCTCCGGACGCCCCGCGCATGGCCGCTCTATCCAAGTACAACTCCGAACCTCCGCTGTGGTTCCTTGACGTCAACGCCCGGCGCGTGGAGCTGGACACCGATCAGCTTTTCAACCAAATGCAGTTCCAGCGCGTCTGCATGGAACGCCTGAACCTTCTGCCCCCTACACTTCGCAGGCAGGACTGGGAACAGTTGTTGAACCAACTGCTGCGGGAGATGGTGGAAATGGAACAGATCGTGGATGCTCCCGAGGACACCAGCGTCACCGGCCGCTTCACCGACCTGTTGGAAGAGTTCACCACCCACCTGCAGCAGGCACTGGACCGCGATGAGATGCTGATGGGCCGCCCGTGGATAAACGAGGACGAGGGCAAGGTCCACTTCCGCATGAAGGACCTCGAGGCGCACCTGAAGCGCAACAACTTCACCATGCTCACCGCTCCGCGCATCGCCCAGCGGCTGCGCGACCTTGGCGGCGAGCCCATAAGCCTGTCACTCAAGGGCCGCGCTACGCGGCTGTGGCGCATGCCAGTGTTCAGCAAGCAGAACTCTCCGTTTGAAACGCCAACCTCTCATACCGTTGGGGCACCTTTCTGATGAGCACCGAATCTACGACCAAGGTCTTCGGACCCCCCGGCAGCGGCAAGACTACCTACCTGCTCAATGTTGTGGATACCGAGCTACAGGTCGGCACCTCCCCTCTGCGGATCGGCTACTTCGCGTTCACCCGCAAGGCCGCAGCAGAGGCTAAGGACCGCGCCATTGCAAAGTTCCCCAACCTGAACTCCCAGCACGATTTCCCGTGGTTTCGAACACTGCACAGCCTTGCGTACCACTGCTTGGCGGTCAACCGAAAGGACATGATGCAGCCAGAGAACTTCAGGGAGTTTGCAAAAGAGACAGGGCTGGACATCAAGGTGTCCGAGGGAGAAGAGGATTTTCTGGTCAACACTGATCACCCCATCCTCAACCAGATCAACATCGCCCGCATCCGCGGGCAAGACCTGCGCACGCACTACAACAACAGCAAGATTGAGATAGAGTGGTATCACTTCGAGTACGTGGAGCGCGCCTACCGGCAGTACAAGCAGCGCACCGGGCTGCTGGACTTCACAGACCTGCTCGAAAAACTACTAGAGGTGCCTGAGCGGTTGCCAACACTGGACGCCCTGATCATAGATGAGGCACAAGACCTCTCCCGCATACAGTGGCGACTGGTCTCTGCACTGGCACGGCGAAGCAAGCGGTTTTTTATAGCAGGGGATGACGATCAAGCGCTGTACGCTTGGGCGGGTGCCGACGTGGACAGCTTCCTGTCCTACGAAGGCCGTGTCGTGGTCCTCGATCAATCTTATCGCGTGCCCGCAACCGTACATGCTCTCGCCGACAATATCGTCAAGCGCATCCACCACCGGCAGCCCAAGACGTGGAAACCCCGCCAAGAGCAGGGAGGGGTGCATTTTTACACCCGCTACGAACACGTGGACATGTCTAAAGGGGAGTGGCTAGTGCTTGCCGCCGCCAACTACATGCTCAACGATGTCCACGCATGGTTGTTGTCTCAGGGCCTGTTGTTCGAGCGATATGGCTCGCGATCCGTGTCAGACTCCATTCTGCAGGCCGTCTCCTCGTGGGAGGCGCTGCGCAAGGGGAACCTGCTGGTCGCCGAACAGGTGAAAGCACTCTACCGATACCTTGGCACCAATGTGCGCAAAGGCGCGCGGCAGATAATGAGCATGTCAGACGAGCCGCTGTACTCCATGGCGTACCTGAAGGAGCACCACGGGCTGCTCACCGATGACATCTGGCACAAAGCGCTAGTCAAGATCAGCGAGGAGAAGCGCAGCTACATCATTGCCATGTTGCGCCGCGGTATCCGCCTTGGCAGCACGCCGGCTATAAAGCTTTCCACGATCCACGGCGCAAAAGGCGGCGAGGCGGACAACGTGCTGCTGATCACCGACCTGTCGAGCAAGTTCTCCCACGAATATGCCCTGAACCCCGACAACATCAACCGCATTCTCTACGTCGGCGTCACCCGGACAAGGCAGAACCTGCATATCATCCAACCGAAGAACGTACAAAGGAGCTTTTACCTGTGAGACAGAGTCCGCTGTTCCCGCCACACTGCGAGTGGATTCCCCCAGATAGCTTCCCTGACCTATCTGGCGCCAAGGAAATCGCCATCGACCTCGAGACTCGAGACGAGAACATGGAAAACTATGGCCCCGGCTGGCCCCGGAAGGACGGCTACATCGTGGGCTACGGCGTGGCGGTGGATGGCTGGAAGGGCTACTACCCGGTGGCGCATCAGGGAGGCGGCAACTTGGACAAGAAGGTGGTGGAGCGCTGGGTGCAAAGAGTGCTGTCCATCGACTGCCCGAAGGTGATGCACAACGCGGCCTACGACTTGGGCTGGCTGCTGTCCACCGGCTTCACGGTGAACGGGACGATCATCGATACCATGATCGCCGCCGCATGCTTGGATGAGAATCGAATGTCCTACAGCTTGAACGCACTGGGCTTTGACTACCTCAAAGAGACCAAGAGTGAGCAAGGACTGCGGGACGCGGCCCGGGACTTTGGTGTGCATCCCAAGAAAGAGCTTTGGAAACTGCCCGCCATGTTTGTAGGAGAGTATGCAGAGGGGGACGCAGAGCTCACGCTCAAGCTTTGGCAATGCTTCAAGGGACTGCTGCGCAGGGAGGAGGTCGAGTCCATCTTTGATCTGGAAACCCGCCTGCTGCCGGTGCTGGTCGGCCTGACGCTGCGAGGGGTTCGCTTTGACCGGGACCGAGCCCTTGCGCTGTCCAAGCAGATGGCTGTCAGGGAGAAACAGCTTCTGGCCGAGGTCCGCGAAATGGCAAAGACGCCCGTGGACATCTGGGCCGCTGCCAGCATTGCACGGGGGTTCGACAACCTCGGCATTTCTTACCCCAAGACAGAGGCGGGGGCCCCCAGCTTCACCAGGACGTTCTTGGACAGCTGCGACCACCCTGTCGCCAAGGCAATCATCGAAGCCCGGGAGCTGAACAAGACCTACGGCACGTTCCTGCAACCCTACATCGCGATGTCCAGCGTGGACGGCCGCATCCATCCCCACGTCAACCAGCTGCGCTCCGATGACGGGGGCACTGTCACTGGCAGACTGAGCATGGCGAACCCCAACCTTCAGCAGGTGCCAGCACGGCACGAGATCATCGGCCCTACCGTGCGCTCCTTGTTTCTTCCGGAAGAGGGAGAGCTGTGGGCGTCCTGTGACTTCTCCTCGCAAGAACCGCGGCTCTTGGTCCACTACGCAAGCCTATTGAACCTCCCGGGGAGTGAGCAGATGGTGCAGGTGTACGCCGAGAATCCCCGCACCGACTTTCACCAGATGGTGGCAGACATGGCGCAGATTCAGCGCAAGGCCGCAAAAACCATCGGCTTGGGGCTTATCTACGGCATGGGCCGCAAGAAACTCTCTGAGTCACTGGACATGAGTTCCGATGAGGCCGACGGGCTGATCGCAAAGTTCCACGAAAACGTGCCCTTCCTCCGGGGCACCGTGGACGCGGTGATGCGCCGCATAGAACACCCCTCTTCCGGAGGAGCGTTACGGACGCTACTGGGCCGCAAATGCCGCTTCCCCCTGTTCGAGCCCGTGGCATGGGGCGTCAACAAGGCTCTTCCCTACGAGCAGGCGGTGATTGAGTACGGTCCCCGCATCAAGAGGGCCATGACCTACAAGGGGGTAAACCGGTTGATCCAAGGCTCTGCCGCGGATCAGACAAAGATGGCAATGGTGAAGCTGCACGAGGCGGGGTTCACGATCCTGCTGCAGTTGCACGATGAGATCGTGGTCAGCGTGACGTCAAAGGAGCAGGCACAGGAGGTAGGCCGCATCATGGCCACCGCCGTGGAGCTGGTAGTCCCCTCGATTGTGGACGTGGAGGTCGGGGACAGCTGGGGAACAGCAAAATAGTTTGAGAAGGGGGCTTGACCCCCTTTTTTTATGTATTATATTATACAAGAAACAGCGGTAACCCAGAAAGGAGAGCAAATGGCAGCTACAAAAACTAAAGCACGGAAGAAAAAAGGGGACCAGCTCCCCCCAGATCCTTCTTGGAGGAAGCCAACTTCCCCCAGCAGGAGGAAAGAAGCGTGGACCACGGTCATCATCAGGGCGCACGTGTACGCCATGATCCGTGAACTGGCCGACCACCACGACATCCCCATCGGGGAGATCGTTCGAATCGTGATAGAGCAGGAGTTCAAGAAGACACTATGGAAAATACAGCAGGAAGAGTTGCGCTCAAAGCGCGAAGGAGACAGCATTGACAAAGCATAGCATGTTTCTTGAAATCCCCGTGGAGGTGGTCTACAAAGTACTGCCGGCCGTGATGAAGAACGGCGATCCATGGATCCCGGAACAGATCGACATCCAGAAAGTCATACTGAAGAGAAAGAAGAAAGGCCGCAAAATCGACGTGCTTTGTATGGTTGAAGAAAGTGCCCTGTTGGCGATAGAGGATCAAATCTCGGAGTCCCTCAAATGAACGAAGCCCGCATGCTGGTACAGCTGATTACCTACCACGCATTGCTGCAGAGGGAAGACCTGAAGCTTCAATATGCGGACATCCCCGAGAAGATCATGGCGCTTACCACCGACTTGTCGAACTTGTATCTCGAGAGAGTGTTAAAGGACGAGATGGGGAAAAATGATGGCGAATAGAGAGTATGACCAGCGGGACGAAGAGGACGAGGCTGCCGAGTGGCGGCACGGAAGAAGGTATCGGCAGGAGTTATACAGGCATCCCGACTGCCGAGACCCCGATCACCCGGGGTGCAAGTACTGTAGCGGAGAGGAAGACGATGACAATCCTGAAGATCAAGGATAGCTGGTATCGACTGGATGTGGGCTATAACGATGAAGCTCTCACGTTTTTCGGGTATAGCCGAGAGCATGTGAAGCACAAGTTTGACGCTTGGGTGCGAGCCCACGAGGTGTCTAAGCTGTAATACCGTCCGGCAGCGGCACTGCCGGCGCCTCTCTCTTCCACTTGGGGTGAGTAGTTGGGAGGGGCGTTATTAAAAGCCAGAAAGCAGACGGGGAAAATCATATGACATTGGAAGAACTGGTACTAAAGCACTCCCGGCACGAACACGGGGCCTTGGGGGGCCGATTGATCATCGATGTAAATGTGCTGCTTGAGTGGATGATCGAGCAGGCTGAAAAAGGGAAAGTGTCCGACGCAAGGGGGAACTGGTAATGATCCTATACGAAGTAATGTGTATTGCCATGGCAGTGTACTGGGAGGCCCGAGGCGAGCCTATCGACGGCCAGTACGCAGTAGCCCAAGTTGTGATGAACAGGGTCCACGATCCACGGTACCCGGATGACGCTTGCAGTGTGGTCTACGAAGGCGGCGAGACTCGCAACGAGTGCCAGTTCTCTTTCTACTGCGATGGCAAGTCTGACCAGCCCACCGATGACGTGCCGTGGCGCGTGGCGCAGCTGATTGCTGCTGCAGTGTACGAAGGTAGAGCAGCTCCTGTTGTTGGCGGGGCGACTCACTACCACGCTGCGCGGGTGCATCCTGACTGGGCCAGCAGTGGCTACGTTGTAGCTACAGTGAACGACCACGTATTTTATCGAGGTGTGAAATGAGTCCATCAAAGGGATATGGAGGGATAAAGACGCCAAAGACCGTGCGAGAGCTGACAGAGGCCATGAACGCGCTGTTCTCTCCGATCTCCACGATCACAGGCGACCCTGCAACATACAAATGGGGAGTAGAGGTTTCCGATGCCGACGAGACGCCGACTGAGGAGTGGGAGCGAAAGCTGGTAAGAAACGCTTGGTTCACCGCCACGGCACAACATCAAAACGGGGCTAGGCAGATATTTATCAGGTCTAATCCAGCGATTATTGTTGAGCGGGACTACCTAAAACAAGATTATAAAATATCCGTTAGCTTCAGGGCGGCATTTATATGAACGCAGATTATTTTAAAAGGCTCGCGGAGTCGCAAGCGCAACCAAGAAAGGCAGACCCGACCATCCTTGAGGCGGGTGCATCCTGACTGGGCGAGTAAACGAACACGTTTTTTATCGAGGTGTGGAATGATCGCAATTGGAATAGCAATACTGTTTATATCGTGGGTGCTGGACTGCCTGTGGGATGCGAACACATTCCCGCGCAGGGTTGGCGTGGTGTACGGCTGGGCGACGCTGCTCGGCGCGGCGCTGGTTGCCGCTGGCGTGGTTGTGCTGGCGTGGAGGTACTTGCCATGACGCCACTGTACTCAAGCTGGTCGCGCCGTGGCGCGGTTGAGGATGTGATCTACAGCCTGAACGGCGCACCGTTCACCACCAAAGACCTGAAATACGCGATAGACATATCTGGGAAACGGCTTTTAACCAGCATGGATCAAGACGACCTGCGCCTAGCTATACGCGACGCGATCCGGGGCATGCGAGAAGCTGGTCGCGTTGAAGTGCAGAAGACAGCATCGCGGGGCGGCGGATATGTGTACACCTGCGCCGTTCAACTGGACGTTACCGACGAGGAAGAAGCACCGCCCGTGGTGTCACACACACTGACCAAGCGCGAAGCCTTCGCAATGGCGGCGATGCAGGGGATTTTGGCGAAGGGCTCTCAAGCAGACGGCTACGGCGTGGCTCGCTACAGTGTCGGCCTAGCAGACGCCCTTATCGCCGCACTGGAGGAGCAGCCATGAAAATATCACTATTACGGAGAAAGGTATGCACTACGTTTATTGCCAAGTAGGCGGTTGTTTGAATTCACGGACAGACGCATCAGGGTACTGCGAAGAACACTCACCCAACCAAGAGACAGCACTGACAACGCAAGTCGGCGGCAGTCACTACAAAGACATGGCTATCCAGCCGGTGGAATACATCCACGCGAACGCGATGCCATACATGGACGGCAACGTGGTGAAATATATCTCACGGCACCGCAAGAAGAACGGGGCAGAGGACGTGCGCAAGGCGATCCAGTATTGCCAGATGATACTGCAGATGGAATACGGAGAAGACGAATGAGGAGCAACACCTACTATTACAACCTGAGCCGCGCACCCGACAAGCAGAACCATGAGCGCGAGAAGCTGGAAGAGCAGATCAAGCAGTACCTTGCCACAGGCGGCAAGATCAAACAGGTCCCAGCCGGGGCCACGTCCCTCACATTAAAGTCTGAGCCTGTTACAGGGGAAGGAGGGGGCGAGTGAAGCATATCCCCAGCAGTGTCCCGGACAAGGAAGACCGGGAAATCCTCAAAGGTAAAAGCCCCAGCTACATCTACGGATGGAACAAGGTGAAGCATCGCCCCAAGGAGCAGGGGGATAGCCGGCCCGTGGCCCGCGGGCGTAAACGACAGTCCCCGGCAGGGCAGGAGGTACCCGAGTGATCAAGCGTATCCACGTCAACCAGCACAACATTCGTGCGAACGCCAAGGGCGCTTCGCTGCCCGTGCTCACCGTCAAGACGTACAAGGACAACACCACCTGCAACGCCGTGGAGATACTCGGTCCGTGCAAGGTGGTGTACAGAAATGACAGCCCCCTGTCATGTGGGGCACGGGTTTGGATAGAAACAGAGGCTGAGGTGATCGTTTCATAGCTGTTGTTACATGGTTTTTTCATACGATTTGTACATACATGGTGACTTTTTAGGACGGAGAACTGCAGTGACTGACGACACGAAAGACAAGATATTGGACGACGAGGTACTACTGAACGTCCAACGGCTGGACAAGGACTACTACCGCCTGCAAGCGCTCCTGCAAGAGTGCGACCCCACCCACGTCATGCTGCTGCTGTCCACCTGCTTGGTTCAAGATGCCCAGAGCAGAGGGATGGACGCCGGAACGCTGCTCACGGCCCTGTGCGACATCTGGAACCTCACCGTGGACTCCGATGAGGTGGTCACCGTGCACAAAAAGCCCTCCCCCTCCGTCATGTTCCCCGACAAAGGGGTGCATTGAGGGGAGGGGGTGCGTTAGGGCTCGATAAGGGCCGTTTTGGGAAGGATCGGGGGAAAGTGGCTGGGTGACCAAGGGTTGGGAAGAAAATGGCAGGAAGGGGCGCAAAGGGGGCAATGGATGGGTTGGTGGGGCAAGGGGATGGGTTGGCGGGGAACGCAGAGGGGAGGGCGGGGAAAGGGAAAAGGGGCAAGGTTCGCGGTTCGCGGCCCGGGGTGCCCTACAGATCATCACAGTTCTGTTTGCTATAGGGACGAAAAAGCTTGTTTAGTAAAATTACTGAATCTAAGTGGAAATTGGTGTGATAGGTGTAATGAGTGGTGTTTAGTGTATGTGAATCAAAGGTTTAGGTATTACATACAGTGAAACAGTGAAAAAGTAGGTGATGTAGGGGTGAGTTGTGGTTAAGGGGTGGTAGGGAACACAATATGTAGATTAATGAGAGGAGTTATCATCTTCTCTAACCACGGCGCGTTTTCGTATAATCATAAATTTCATGAAACAAGCTTTTTTGACCCTATATAGAAAAAGCATTACGACGGAGGAAAGATGCCTTTACTGTATGACCAACCGGGCAAGTTCCAGTGGACAAACCGGTGCAAAGAATGGCCCGTGGAATGGGGCACGAACGGAGTTAAGACATTGTATCCATTGGAGAAGATGCAGGTGGGGGACTACTTCCTTGTTCCTCTGGAGGGAGACAGGCTTGCCAAGGTACAGCAGGCCGTGGGGCGCTGGACCCTGAGGTGGAAGACCAAGTGGGAGGAGCACCGCCCGGGCAAACCCTTCCCAGAGTTCTCCTGCCGGCTATCCCGGGAGTTCCCCGGGGCATACGTCTGTAGAAGGATAAAATAGGGGAGCAAAGATGCCTGTTTTCGATGACACAGAGAATCACCACCTGCGTTGGCCCGAGTGCAGAATGCACTTTGTGGTGGAGACGCCGGCTACCAAGTCAGGGCTTTGGTTTCCGCTGAAGGACATGAAAAGGGGGGACTATCTGGAGCTTTTGGAGGACGAAGAACTGGTTGCATGCCGCCAGATGGTGGGTTACTGGAACCGAACGCACGATAGTAAATTTACGATACGTTTCGACAGGTCCCAAGAGGGGACACACATCTGCAGGAGAGTAATTTAGATGGTTCGAAGAAGCGAGATTCCGGAGGCGCTAAAGGGCTCCCCAAATGACAGGAAGATGTCAACTTGGAAGAAAACCAAGGAGAAACTCCTGACCCCAGTGCAGAAACCACTGAACAGGCCCCTGACTGCGCAGGAGTGGCGCTTTGTTCAGGAGATTGTCACCAGCTTTGGGGAGATCACCTTGAAGGAGGCTGCCATACGTGCCGGGTACGATCCACTGAAAGCCAAGGCCAAGGCAGTAGAGCTGACCAACCCCAAGACCTCTGCGCATATTGTTGCTGCCATTCAAGAGCAGCGGCAGGAAATGGCAGAGGTGTACGGCACGACATATGAGAGACATATGCGGGACCTGCAGCGTATTCGCGATGCAGCACTGCAGGCGGGCAACTTTGGAGCGGCAGTGCAGGCTGAGTTCCGCAGGGGACAGGCACTGGGGACAATCTATGTTGAACGCAAAGAGGTCCGCTATGGCACCATCGACAGCATGAGCAAAGAAGAAGTCATGAAGGAGCTGGAGCGATTGAAGGACGTGTACGGGGGAGCGGGAAACATAATCGATTTGACGCCTGAGCAGGTAGAGCAGGCCATAAGGGAAGGGGAAGAAGATGGCAGCGAAACCGGAGACCCTGCTTTATCAGCGCCTGAGGGACAACCTCCCGCAGGACTGCAGGATAACGAGGATTGAGTCCCGGGTGGGGCTTGGGATTCCGGATTGCTTGATTGCCATAGCGCGGGAGGGGTTGGTGCTAGTGGAGCTGAAGGTGGTAAAGCGGGGGAAGAAAGTTGCCCTGAGCCCTCACCAAATTGCCTTCCACCTGACGCACGGAAAGATGGGCGTTCCATGCTTTATCCTTGTCCAGTACCACCCTCCTAAAGCGCCCACCCTGAGAGGGGCGGCGTGGCTTCTGTACCGTTCGGATCAGGTGCTTGACTTAGTCCGGGACGGAGTGGACCTCCCGCCTGCCGACAGCTGGCCTGCCGACAAGGTGCTGTGGCACATGCTAAAAAACACACTTGCCGGGGGTTGACAGGTCCTGTCAGTCCTTGGCAGTCTACGCACTGCCGCAATTCGCGGCGCATACAGGAGATTGAAATGAAGCATGTACATTCCGAATTAATGGCAGACTATGCAGCGGACGCTGCATTTGAGCATAAACCGTGGGAGTTTTGGCAGTTCCGCGATAAGGGGCTGGCGCATAGGTCTGATGAGTGGCAGACGTTGAGCGGGCATCCGCACTGGCAAGTAAACACGGACTACCGAAGAACACCGGAAGCAAACATACAGGGGAGAAAGTAAGATGAAAATAAAAACACCGAACAGGAAACGAAAGCCTGTGTTCTACCAATACCAAGGGCAGTGTTTCCCACAACCCGCCTATCTGGAGCTAGACCCGATGCTGCCGGGAGAGATTGTACTAACCGCTGATTACAGTGGTGAGATAGGCAACGCTGTGCCTATGGATGTATGGCACAATTTAATCCTGCGGTTTGGAATCCCATCGCAGGTCACGCTAAAAGCCCTTAACACGCTGAAGAAGGACAAGGACTTCAATAGCATGTTGGAGCAACTGCGCGACGATTATGATCAGGTCTGGAATGGTAGCAACTACGTCGGTAAGTTCGACACCGACCTGTACTACAACGTGTGTCAGTACACAGAAGAGCGACTCTACTCATTGATGGAGGACCAGCGATGAAAATTGTACACGCGAACAACACAGAGCTACGGATAACCGCGCTAGAAGAGCGGGCTATCACCCTCCTGTCCCGTGGACCTATGCCTTTAAGCGCATTTCAAGAGGGGTCCGGCAAGTGGAGGAAAACAAGTCTCCCGCTAGACAGGGGGCGTCGAAAAGAGCTTGGCATTTTAATGATTACTAAAGCAGACTGTCCCGACCATGCCTTCTGGCAGGAAAATCCGAGACACACAACGGTTATTGAGGGCACGGCTCTCACTGCGACCATCCGGCTAGGCTGCTTGTTTGAGGATTGTGCGATTGTGGAGACTGAGCAATGAAGATAGATGAGATTGCAACGTGGGAAGCGGAGCAGGCCGCAATACAGATGGCGATTGTCAGGAGGGAGGACGAGGCCTTTAATCGTCTGCCGCCGGAAGTGCGCGCTCGCATTAACAAGCAACGGGCCGACGAGCACGAAGCGTTTGCGACAGCAGTTATGGCTGCAACGGGCGCCGATGATAGTGAGTCATGAGGGGCCGCAGAGGGTCCAGGATTATTCCGATTAGGCCTTTTCCGGCGCGCCCGCCGGATCATGATAGAAAGGAGCGGCGCCGCGAACTTTTCCGATTGCTGCGCTTTATCCTTTTCGGCTTTCTTTTCGGATAGTTGACATACAAGCCCGGGCCCGAATAATATCGGCTCGGGTTTTTTTAATTTTAAATACAGCGGAGAAAGCAATAATGCTAATTGCGACAGATAAAAAGCGCGCAGGCGTTCACGTCAGCACCATGACAGGGAAGTTGTTAGGCATTCAGGCCATAAATACCAATACCCTGAGCAATAACTTTTGTTCCGCCATGCGGAACTCGGATAGCATTTGCGCCGCGTGCTATTCGGCCGCGATGCTGTCCGGGAGCCGTAAGAATTGTGTCCCATCCTTCGAGCACAATAGCGTGCTACTTTCTGCCCGGGACCTTACGCCGGAGGAATTGCCTACAATTAACGCGGCTATTTTCAGATTCCACGGGCACGGGGAGCTAATCAATCCCGTGCACTTGCGAAACCTTTACGCCATTGCCCGGCACAATCCAAAAACCACGTTTGCCCTCTGGACAAAACGCAGGGCATTGGTTCGGTTGGGGCAGGTCCGGCCGGATAACGTGGTATTGATTTACAGCAATCCTTCGCTTGATCTGATCATGCAAAAGCCCCCGAAAGGGTTCGACCGCGTTTTTAATAACGTACCGGCCTCATACACCGGGCCGGCTAATTGCACGGGGCAGAAGTGTATAGAGTGCCTCGTTTGCTATCAGCACGGGGGCGAGGCCGTTATAGTGGAACATGCAAAGGTGCGGAACTAGTACCCGGCCGGCAATAGCAGAGGCGCCCCCGGGCGCCTCTTTACTTTCTGGAAAATTAGTTGCACCACAAAGCGCGCCGCTTTATAGTGGCGCCTCCGGAACCATCTTCCGGCCGGATACCGGAGCCGGCCAACAAAACCGATACAGGAGAAAGCAGCATGTCAAACAATCTGATGGAAGCGAACCGCCAATGGTCCACCCGTCCGGAGGAAGAGCGTTTTCTGTCGCTCCCGGAAATGCTGGCCATGACGGAAAAGAGCCGCATCAATAGCCGTTCGGTGGTCGTATCAAGTCGGCGCCTGCAGGCCGTACCGACAGCTGATAACAGGGGGCTCCTGATTGAAGGCCCCAACGGGCACGGCTACTCCCCGAGCCATTTTGCCTTCGGGCAACTGGCCACGTTAGCGACCGCGCCAGCCGGGTACCTTCGAACACTGCCGGCGCCAATGGCTGCCGATTGCATCAACTATGGACTCCACGTCAATAGAGACGTCGAAGACGTGGGCGTGCTGATCTCCCGGGAGCCGGGAGCCACGAGCGGAGAATTGCGCGCCGCCACTGGCCCCAGATACGGCCGCGTATGGAACAGTGAGGTTATCCGCGCGCTGATGGATAAGTTCGGAGACGGCCGCACGGGTGCTTTCCGCGTGCCGGGCGAGTTCGGGCAGCAGGTGCCAGTGACAAAGCAGAATACGACTCTGTACGCATCCGATCGCGACATGTTTGTATTCCTTGCAGATGAAGAGAACCGCATCGAGCTTCCGAACCGCCGCAACGGCGAGGCCGGTACACTGGCGCGCGGTTTTTTTGTCACTAATTCGGAGGTCGGCGCGGGCGCGCTCAAGGTGAAAACCTTCCTTTTTGACTTTGTATGTCGTAACCGGATCGTCTGGGGCGCCGAGCACGTGCAGGACATCAGCATCCGCCATACCGCCGGCGCGCCGGACCGGTTCATTGAGCAAGTGCAACCTGCCCTGATTGAATATGCGAATAGCAGCGCCGCCGGCATCCAGATTGCTCTTAAAGCAGCGCAGGAAGCCCGCCTAGATAATAAGGTGGATGACTTCCTTGCCAAACGGTTTGGCCCCCGTGTTGCTGTCAGAATGCAACACGCCCATATGCTAGAAGAGGGACGCCCAGTGGAGACTCTGTGGGATGCTGTCACGGCCGCGACCGCCTACGCCAGAGAAGTGCCTTACACTGCTGAGCGCGTTGAACTGGAAACCATTGCGGGCTCCATGCTGGACCTCGTCTAAAGCAGGACCTCCCGCCCGACCCGAGCCCGGCACCCGCCGGGCTTTTTTTTGCCTGCCCGCTGCAGTACACTGGCCGCCTGCCGGTTTTCATTGGCCGCCCGGCACGGCCCATACAGGAGAAAGCAGTATGACCAAGCCCGAAGAACAGGTGAGACTTGAAGCAATAGCCCTAGATCAGGCCACGAGGGCCTTTTTTGGTCCGGCACGTGAGGCCGCCAAGGTGCCCGCCTATTACGTGGTCACGGGTATCTGGCGCGAGACAGGCGAGCGCGAGGCTATCAATGGGTTCTATAGCCGCCGGGAAGCGATGGAAGAGGCCTGCTGTCACAAGCACACACACAGCAAGCTTTTGATTGCTAAGATTGAGGACACGCCAGAAGCGATGGAGGCATTGATTGCAGGCTTCGCTCAGTAGCCGCCAGCCCGAGCCCGACCCGACCCGAGCCCGGCACCCGCCGGGCTTTTTTTCGAACTTGCTCCGCCGGCCCGGCCGCCCGGCCCGTGAATATCTCCCCAGGTATTATACGTCCGGGAGCCGCGCGCCGCGTGCCCCGACCCGCTCGCCACGTCCCGCCGGCCGCCCGCCGGCATGCCCGGATCGCGAGCCGCGCGCCATGCCCCGGCCCTCTTTTGCCCCCGTCTAATAGCCCCGCTCTATTGATCACGGTCCGGGAAGCGTAAGCCATTGATTTTATTGAGATCATTATTTCCGGTAATTACGATTACCGGAAGTAGCGACCCGGACCGCCGGCCGCGAGCCGGGCAGCGGGTCCCTAGGCACCCGGTCCAGCCGGGCACCTGCCTGCCCGCGATGCCATCCCGCCAAATCGGCCCGCCCTAGCGCAGCGGTGGCTTGAGCCCGATTTTGTACATACATGGATCAGTAAAACGCTTTTTAGACCCCCTTTCCGGGAGCCCCGGGCCGCGCGCCAATAACCGTGCCAAGTCCGCCCGGTGTATAATGGATTCGTCAAATAGGAATATGCATATAACTTTTGGTTATAAGACGCGCTGAAAGCCTTATAACTCTTGGTTATAGGTCATATTCCAAATGGTTATATATACCCGACGTTCCACGTGAAACATCCCGGCCGTTTTGCCCATGCAAAAGCGGCTCAGGGGGACCTTCCTGTAAAGGCCCCCCTTTGTTTGCAAAATCGAAGGGGTGGGGGTATATATAAAATTCTGAAACAGAAATGGAGAAAGCATGAGTAGCACAAGCAAGCCGCAGTTTGACGTCGATTCCCACCGCAAGAAGCTTGAGCTTCGGATGATGCAACTGGAGGCGCAGGACAAGGCGAAGGACAACTTCTTGGCGTTCTGTCAGTACGTGTGGCCGGAGATGCTGGTGGGGGAGCACCACAAGCTGATTGCGGAGAAGCTTGACCGGGTTGTTTCTGGTCAATGTAAGCGTTTGATGATTGCCATGCCTCCGCGGCACGGGAAGAGTCAGATGGGCAGTTATCTGTTCCCGGCGTACATCATGGGCCGTTTGCCGCGGTCCAAGCTCATTGTGGGGTCGCACACGGCAGAACTGGCACAGCGTTTTGGACGGATGATTCGAAACCTTGTTTCTGAGGAGCGGTATCGAGAGATATTCCCGGAGTTGAAGTTGTCTGCTGACTCCAAGGCCGCGGGCCGTTGGGATACCAGTGCGGGGGGCGAGGCGTTTTTCATTGGCAAGGGTGGTGCGATGACGGGCCGCGGCGGGGACATTGTGATTCTGGATGACATCTTGGATGAGCAGGATGCGATGTCGGACACGGCGATGGACAACACGTTTGAGTGGTACACCTCTGGACCGCGCCAGCGTTTGCAGCCAAACGGGGCGATCATTGTGATCAACACTCGGTGGCGCACGGATGACTTGACGGGTCGGTTGCTCAAGATGCAGGGAAAGCCGAGGTCGGACGAGTGGGAGGTGTTGGAGTTCCCTGCCATTCTGCCCTCTGGCAATCCTTTGTGGCCGGGCTTCTGGAAGTTGGCGGAGCTGGAGAAGGTGCGCACGGCCATTGGCGTTCGCAAGTGGAATGCGCAATGGCAGCAGACGCCGACGGCAGAGGACGGGGCAATTTTGAAGCGAGAGTGGTGGCAGCGCTGGTTGGACGACGAGCCGCCGTCCGTGGAGTACATCATTCAGTCCTATGACACGGCGTACTCCAAGAAGGAGACGGCAGACTATTCTGTGATTACGACGTGGGGGGTGTTTTACCCTGACGCGGACTCGGGTCCCAATTTGATCTTGTTGGCCGTGTGCCGTGGGCGGTGGGACTTTCCTGAATTGAAGCGCATTGCGAAGGAGGAGTACCGGTACTGGAACCCTGACAATGTGTTGATTGAGGCCAAGGCTACGGGCACGGTGCTGCAGCAGGAGATGCGTCGGATGGGGATCCCGGTGACGATGTACAGTCCCGGGGGACGCCGGGCGGGGCAGGACAAGGTATCGAGGGCGAATGCCGTGGCGACGATGTTTGAAGCGGGGATGGTGTGGGCCCCCAAGACGGAGTGGGCGGACGAGTTGATTGAGGAGTGTGCGGCGTTTCCCAACGGGGACAATGACGACCAAGTGGATTCGACGACGCAGGCGTTGTTGAGGTTCCGGGCGGGGAATTTTATTGCTTTGGAGACTGATGAGCAGGACGATCCGGCAGACGAGTCGGTTGTGGAGGAGTATTATTAGGGGGTAGAATGAAGCACTGACTTTTTGTGGAGGTAGGCACTGTGGCTAATAATGCACGACAAATGCTTGCAGGCTTGCCTGTCCGGATGGCCGAGGGCGGGGAAGCGTGGACCCCGGGAGAATCCGTTGGTCGCCAGCGTGCTCTTGAGAGTGGCAACGAGGCAGCGTGGCTGGCTCAGGTGAAGGCCTCTGCCGATGCGTACATGGCCAGAGCGAACCCGGCAACTGCTGCTGAAGCCTATGACGCCATGGTTCAATCGGGCATTGGCATCAAGGACCTCTTGGATGCAGGCGTGTCGCAGGCGACCATTGATAAGGCCCTGTCTGTTGAGACGGATGCGGAGCAGAAGGCGATAAACAACCTGACGCGCACTGCTCTGACGAACACCTTGGCGCAGAACCCCTCTGTGGCGGGGGAGCTTGCCTCCCGCGGAGCTCAGAACGTGTACTCACAGTCTGCGCAGTTTGTTCGAGGCCTGCAGAACGAGGGCATGACCGACGACGAGCGTCGGCAGCTGCAGCAGGTAGCCTCGCAGCAGGGCTGGGGCTTTTCTGACATCCGTGCTGCCGGCGTGGACCCCACTGTCCTGTTCAAGCCTTTCACTGCCCCTGTGGCCAAGCCTCCGGTAACCCCTGTCTCCCCGGCCCCCGTGCCCTTCCCGGCCCCCGTGCCGTACACTCCGGTTCAGGTGTACCAGCCCCTGCCTTCACAGCCTGATATCTACGCGGCGGGGCAGCCTGCGCTGGACACTGCGTTTCGTAACAGCCCTCCCCGCACTGTCAGCCCAGTGACGGGGCAGTACATGTACACCCCCGCGGCGTCCCTTAGGCCTGCCACTGGCGCTGGCATGAGTTGGACGCCGCCGGTGGTGACCAGCCGTCCGCGGCAGCTTCTTGACGTCGCCCCCACTGCCTCTGCCTCACAGCTGTACACCCAGTCCCGCCAAGAGCAGGACCGCGCGCTGCGAAGCGCTTTCTCCTCAGCAAACATTCCTGCCCGCGGGATGGACGTCTACGACTGGCAGGCGCGTCTGCGTAGCGGCGAGTACACCAACCCGACGGGGATGTTTGACAGCGGCAAGTTCAATCAAGACTTCCAAGCATGGTCCGCGAACCGCGGTACCGACCAAATCCCTGCCCCCACCTTTCCCGATTACTATGAAGGGAGCACCCCTCGGGTGGCTGAAGGCCAGACGATGCAGCCCCAGATGTTCTTGGGTTTCGCTGACGGTGGGGACGTGAGAGCGCGGGAGCTTCTTGATCGCCTAAAAAAGTCGGAGGGCGCTGAGGGAGAAACCCTTGGCGCCGATGACTCCTACTCGCAAGAGCAGGGGACCGTGGGCCTGATCTCGCAAAAGGTGGGCCGTGGCGCGCGGGCCTTGAGAGACATTGCGGTGAACCTCACCCCCTTGTCGCAGATGGAGAAGGACGCGACGCGGATATCGCTCGAGCACTTCCCTGACAGCAAGCAGTACGGTGGGGAGTCGGACGCGCTGCGGCACATGCTGTTTCAAGCGCAGGCAGTTCAGCGCTTTGGGCAGCCGGCCGCCAAGGCACTGAGCCTGATCAACGAGTATGGGCTGGGTATTCTGGAGGCGCAGCCGAAAGAGCACATCCGCATGGACTTGGGGAACGACGCGCTTGGCCGAGAGATTGGCCTTTCCGGCATGAGTGAGGAGGAGCAGCTTCGCGCCATTCTGGACTTGATCGAGTCAGGCAAGGCTTCCGTGGTGAACCCTCAGCAACAGGAGCAAGAGTTTGCTGAGGGGGGTCTGGCCACAGCCCCGTCGCCACGTATGGCCAGAGCGTCCCAGCTGGCTGCGCAGAGAGCAGAAGAGCCGCAGACTGAGAGCCGCACGATGCTTGAGCGGCTGGAACGCTTTGCTTCTCTGGATGCCCCGCAGGACATGACCCTTGGCGAGACGGCGGTGGACATTGGCATGGGCTTTGTCCCTGTTGTTGGAACTGCGCAAGGCGCTAGGGACTTTGAACGAGCAAGGCGCGACAGCGATAACCTCGGTATGGTGCTCAGTGCGGCAAGCATGATCCCGGTGGTCGGCGGGGCGGTTAAAGCCGCAAGGACTGCGGGTAAGGCGTCGAAGGCCGCCGACGACCTTGCTGCGTTGACGGCCAAGGCTCCGACCACCAGCGGTATAGCGATCAAGCTGCAAGATAAGACGCCAAAAGCGGTCAAGCCAAAGGTTAAAACGCCAAAAGCTGGCGTAGACGTACTACCTCCGACAGAGAGTGTTGCAAACCTTGCTAAGTTTCTTGAAGGCAGTGTTGCGCCGCCCGTTGTTTATCACTCAACAAAATCAGACTTTGATGTGTTTTCGTTACTAAAGTTAGGCCGAAATACAAAAGATCCAACTTCAAAAATTGGATTTTTTACAGCAGCAGACCCGGCAAGCACTGAGGATTTTATTACTTATCCCAACTATCGAGCCTCAAAGGGGTCATATGAGGAGGGCGCAAATATTATGCCGCTCCACCTTTCTATAAAAAACCCTGTTGAGATGTCGTCAACTGATTTTATGTTTCAAGCAATGGGCCTTCAACGCATGAAGAAAAAAGACGCTGCGGAGGCGGTGCAGAGGTTTATTGAAAGCGCTAAAGCAGAGGGCCATGATGGGCTTGTTATTAGATCAAGCCCAAATAGCTTGACGAAAGCTGCTGAATTTTCTTCTGACAACTGGGTTGCGTTTGATCCTTCCCAGATCAAGTCGGCCATAGGCAATGTAGGCACCTTTGACCCGACCAACCCTGTAATTACCAAAGCCAAGGGGGGCGAGGTGTCGTCCCCGCCTAGTCCTCAGGAGTTGCTTGCACAGATAGACCGAAGCATGGCCAACTCCCCCGCTCCTGCCTACGGTACGGCTAGTAGCGCCCCTGACCGCGAAGTAACGGACAGCCGCAACATGCTGATGCGCATCAGTGACGCTTTCGGCAAGAACGTGACGGCTCCGGTAGTTGGATCGGAGCTGGACATGACGGCCGGGCTGGGGGACCTTGCTCAGATGGGCATAAAAGCCGGAGCGAACAAGCTGGGCCTCGAGACAAAGCCGTTCACCCCGGTCTCCTCTGCTATTCAGGAAGCCATTGGCGTCGAGGGCTACGACCCGTATTCCCCGGCAGCCATTGCAACGTCTATCGGCTTGCCGGCGGCAGCGGCACTTCGCGCAGCGGGGACCGCGGCCCGCGGCTCACGGCCCTTGATGATGAGCGAAGCGATGCCCCGTACTCCCCGCGGTCGCCGCCCTGCCCCGGGCAGTGCCGAAGAGCTGCTTTCCCGGCTGGGGCCCATCGTGGACAGAGAGGCTGCCGTCTATGCCAGCTCAGAGTTAGCGGCCATGGGCGCGCGCGAAGTGGCGCCGGATAACTTCACTGCGGAAGTGGCGGCGGCGATAGCCGGCGGAGGCGCGTACAACACTCTCGACAATATCTTGAGCAGCGCAGCTGATGCGCCGACCACCGCCCGCTCTCAGATGGCGGAGATATACAGCCATGTACCCACTACGGAGAACCCTTTTGTCGGCCGACTGGACACCTACGTTGCCAACCTGCCCGGCAAGATAGGCCGGGATGAGCTGCTGGCGCAGATGCGCGGCAAGTTCAGGAATTCGGAGATACTGCGCGTGCAGCGGGCGCTGGAGGGTGTTGATCCGAAGACCAAGCTGCAGCCCAACGAGGTGTTGGAGAAGTTGCAGGCCGAGTACGACCCCTCTGATCTTCGGCTGACAACAATCACTCCGAGCATGTTTAGATCAGAAGGCGGCAGGACTTTCCATGAAAGCATGGACAATCCGTGGAAAGGCCAGCCTGCACAGACAGCTCCTGACAGAGGCGTGATAGTCCTCTCGCGCCCGGTACTGCCCGGGCAGAAACGCTATTCGGCCGAGCAGCGCGACGAAGCAAGAAGAGCTCTGGACAGGTTTAACGACTTTACGGGGAACCCCGAAACGTGGTCTTTGACCCTTTCTCAATGGGAGAGGGACGAGGGGCTAACTGATTTTAAGGAGCCGTTTTGGGCGGCGACTCCCATGTCGAATCTCCCGGTAGAGAAACGAGAAATGGTGTACGGCATTCTTGACGAGATGGAGCTGACCGTCACGCGGCGAGAGCAACAGAAGAGAATACTGCAAGGGTTGGAAGCGCGCCTTTCCAGTGATTCTCAGAAACCCCTCGTATCAGCAGAAGCTTTCAATGCGGAGAAAAACCGACTCCTCGAGCAAGGGGGCATGGAGCCTTCTCGAGTTGTGGATCAGGCCTATGTGAACGTGTTCAAGAACAGCTTCAGCTTCCCAGAAATGCTTGGTCGTGAGGATGGTTTACAGGGGCTGCTCTACGACACTAGAGCCATGCTGGATAGACTGCCGTTGCCACAGGATGTCACCACGGCCCAAGAGGCGGATGCGTTTGTCTCAAATGTGTTCCTGCCAGCGCTTAGAGAAGAAAGATCCGCAGCGCGACGGGCAGAAAGCTCCAAGCTTGGGGATCTTGCAGTTGCGCTTCAAAACACGGGGATAGAGGATTACCTTAGAGGGGTATTAACTGCAGCTCCAGCAGACAGAAGCGGGGTCAACCCTAAGTACACCGGGCAGCACCCCTCCCTGACAGGCAAGGACCCCGGGCAGATAGGGTTCATGCGCACCTCTGATGTGGTAGCGGACGTTTCCGGTATAGGCAACGCCAAGGGCATCTACCTGCACGAAATGCAGTCTGACCTTTTAGATGACATCAGCACCCAGCAAGGGCGCATTGCCAGTGGGGCGACACTGGCGGAAGTCAGAGATTCAATACCCGGGATAGAAGGTAGGATATCCATGACCTTGAAGGAAAAGGCCGGGGACAGATTTGCGCAGAACCCTCATCACGAGGAGGTGATGAACGGTCTTCTGGAAACCATACTAAACGACCCCGAGCGAGCGAGGGTCACCGCAAACGATTACACGTTGCGTTACCCCGAAGTGTTTAACATGGTCGATACGCCGGACCTGTTGAGATGGTTGTCCCGAAGTGGCACCGATAGTGTGGTGCAGTCTACGACTCCTCTGGTTTATGCAAAGAAGCGATTAAAGGAGCTGCAGTCCCCCGAAGCGGACAGGAAGAGGAGAACAGGCGACTTTTTTCTGGACGAAGCCTTCCCGGGAATGATGTCCGACTCAAAAACGCTGCAGCAAATGTTTATAAAGACGGCGGTGAAGTCGGCAATGGATCGGGGCATGAACTTTGTGGCCCTGACTTCTCCGCCGCTTTCTGCGCAGCCCCAGCTGTATGAAAAGGTGCCTCAAAACGCCAAAGACGTTATAAAGGATCTCGGAGAAGGGTTCCGTGTGGAACAAATCCGGATGAGAAGTCCAAAGGACTGGAGCAGTAACAGTTTCCCGGTGCTGGCCATCACGTGGGATCAGCAGACTTCCGAGGGCCGAGAAGGGGTGAACCGCATCATGACAAGAGGGGTACCTTTCAAAGAAGGAGGCGAAGTGACCACGCAGCCCGATGATTTGAAAAATCTGCTATCCTTCTTGGACAAAAAACCAGCCAGCAAACGGAAATAACCATGTCCTCCATAGACAAAGCATTAAATTCTGCGCCAGACAGCGACATCATCGTGATCGAAGAGTCAGAGTCTCCTGACATCGAGATCATGGTCGATGACGAGGGCGGGGTTGAAGTATCCTTGGATGCCTCCGAGGACGACGTAGACTTCTACGCCAACCTTGCAGGGTTGGTTCCTGACCAAGACTGTGCTCGTATAGCGTTGGACATGTTGGCTTTCTACGAGGCGGACAAGTCCTCCCGTCAGGAGTGGGAGTCCCAGTACTCCAAGGGGCTGAGTCTGCTGGGCTTCCGCATGGAAGAACGCACACAGCCCTTCCGTGGGGCCTCAGGCGCCGTGCATCCAATGCTTACCGAGGCGGTGATTCAGTTCCAAGCGCAGGCGATGAAAGAGCTTATGCCTGCCGAAGGTCCTGTTCGCACCAAGATCATGGGGAAAGAGACTCTCGACAAGGCGCAGCAGGCGTCTCGAGTGCAGGACTTCATGAACTACCAGATCAGCACGGTGATGAAAGAGTTCACGCCGGAGATGGATCAGGCGCTTTTCTACCTTGGCTACGGCGGATCAGTGTTCAAGAAGGTGTATTTCGATGCGCAGTTGGGCCGCATGGTCTCAAAACTGGTGCTTCCGGATGACCTTTTCATCCCCTACGCGGGTTCATCGGTCATGCAGCAGTGCTCCCGCATCACGCACCGCATTGCGATGTACGAAAATGACTACCGAAAGCGTGTTTTTGCAGGCGAGTACCTTGATGCCTTGGAGTTGTCAGACGACAACAGCCTTCCGCAGAGCGATATTCAGGCTCAGACCAACCGAATTGTAGGAATTTCCCCCACAACAGAGAATGAAGACATCTTCCTGTTGGAATTTCACGTGTACTTGGACATTCCGGGGTTCGAAGACGTTGATGAGGACGGGGAACCCACTGGAATCAAGCTCCCTTACGTTGTGACGCTGGAAGAAAACAGCGGAAAACTGGTTGGTGTGCGTCGAAACTGGGACGAAGACGACGAACTGAAGCTTCGCAAGGAGTTTTTTGTCCACTACGTGCTTGTGGAAGGCCCCGGAGCGTATGGCTTAGGCTTTGTACACTTGATTGGCGGTCTTTCCAAGTCGGCCACCAGTGCGTTGCGTCAACTTTTGGACTCTGGAACGCTGGCGAACCTGCCTGCGGGCTTCAAAGCCAAAGGCGCGCGCATTGCGGATGACAGCAACCCCATCCAGCCGGGCGAGTGGCGGGATATTGACGCGGGCGGGGCAGAACTTAGCTCTTCCCTGTTGCCGCTTCCTTACAAAGAGCCCAGCCAGACCTTGTTTGCGCTTCTGGGGTTCACAGTGGAGGCCGGCCGGCGTCTTGCAGGCATCACTGACATGCAGGTCGGAGACGGAAACCAGCAGGCAGCGGTAGGCACGACGATTGCACTGCTGGAACGCGGGGCGTTGACCATGTCCGCGATCCACAAGCGTCTGCACTACGCCCAGAGTCAGGAATTCGAGATGCTGGCAGCGGGCTTTGGCACGTATTTGCCGGACGAATACCCCTATGACGTGCCCGGAGCCTCCCGGTACATCAAGCGTCAAGACTTTGACAACCTTGTTGCAGTGCTCCCTGTAGCAGACCCGAACATCTTCTCGACAGCGCAGCGTATCCAGCTGGCACAGGCGCAGTTGCAGCTTGCCCAGCAGGCCCCGCAGATGCACAACATGTACGAGGCCTACTACCGGGTGTACGCTGCGCTGAACGTCCGAGACATTGACGGGATTCTTAGAGCACAGAACACCCAGTTCCCCAAGGACCCGGCCCAAGAGAACGCAGACATCTTGGACGGCATGATCCTGAAGGCGTTTGCGGGCCAGCAGCACGACGCCCATATCCTTACGCACCTGATGATGGGCCTTTCGCCCATGTTGCAGGCTCTGCCACAAGCGGCGATTGAGTTGCAAAAGCACGTTCTCGAGCACGTTCGCATCAAGGCGGAAGAAGACGTGGAGGCAGAGCTGTTTCTGCAGTACGGCGTGGATCCGGACGGCATGGTTTCTGATATCCAGCGAGAAGGCATGGTGGCCCTCAAGGCAGCGCAGTACATGCAGCAGGTACGTGATATGCAGAACGGGCTTACAGGCCAAGGCAATCAGCCTGACCCCGTAGTCATGCTGAAAGAAAAGGAAATTGCGTTGCGTTCACAAGTCGAGCAGAATAGAACGAAGGAAGCTGCAGCTCGTCTCCAGCTGGACAGCCAGAAAGTGCAGCAGACAATGCAGGCCTCTCGTGAGAGAATTCAATCTCAAGAGAAAATTGCGAAAGCGAGAGCAGAAACGGCTCAACAGCGAATTGTTGCAGCGGACTTTATGCAGAGGAGACGTGACAATGCCACTCAAAAAGGGCAGTAGCAAGAAGGCTATCAGTGAGAACATCGGCGAGATGGTAGGCAAGTACAAACGTACTGGCGCCATTGGAACCAGCAAGCCCTCCAGCGCCAAAAAAGCAGCGGCACAGGCAGCTGCCATTGCTTACGAAGAAGCGGGGAAGGCAAGAAAGCCTAAGATGGCGGCCAAGGGTGGAGAGATCAAGAAGCCCAAAGGCGCGGTCATGATGGTCAAGCGCAGAGACGCGGACCAGAAAACAGCGATCTATTAAGCAGTCAGGTTTTCGGGAGGCACCTCAAGTCCCCCCGCTTTCATGGAAACTCCATGCGTACCTTTGCAGAAAGCATATTACGTGAGCTTGAGAAGACTATTCGCGACACTGAAAGCATGGTGTTGGGCGGTGGCGTAGCCGATATGGAGCGCTATCGTTTCCTTATGGGTCGTCTTGAGGGGTTACGATTCGCGCAACAGTCCGTGAAAGACATCTTGGCACGAGAGACTGACGACGATTTTTAATCACCAAGAGACCAAGGGGCACCATGAGCACTGAACCACTCACCGCATTAGAAAAAAAGCGTTTATTGAAGGCAGCTGAGGAGCAGAAGAAGCCAAAGAACTTTGGCGATGTCTTCGACGCTGAAGGAAACCTTGATAACGCTGTTTTGGATTCCTCCCTTTCCATGATTCCGTCCCCGACAGGATGGCGCATTGCGGTGCTGCCTTACCGAGGGGCACAGCTCACGAAAGGGGGGATAGCCCTTACACGAGAAACACAAGACAAGGCGGCGATAGCTACCACCTGTGCTTATGTTTTGAAGGTTGGCCCGCTGGCTTACCGGGATGAGTCAAAGTTCCCGGACGGTCCGTGGTGCAAGGAAGGGGATTGGGTCATCTTTGGCAGATATGCCGGAGCTAGGATCCATATTGACGGTGGGGAGATCAGGTTCCTGAACGATGACGAGATCATCGGAAAGGTGAATAGCCCTGACGACGTGTTGCATTTCTGAGGAGACGTGTATGTTGAAGCAAGAACAGCAGTTGGAGTTCGAGATCGGCGAGGGGGAAGAGTCCAAAACAGTGAGTTTGGATGAAAACGGCGAGGCAGAGCTTTTAGGAAAGCCCGAGTCGCCTAGCGTTGTCACCGAGGGGGCGGAGTCCAAGGAGGAGATTCGTGCGTATGGCTCTGAGGTTCAAAAGCGCATCGACAAGCTTACGGCCCGGCTGCGGGAAGCGGAGCGTCGAGAGAACGCTGCTCTGGAGTACGCAAAGAACGTAAACGCTCAGAAAGAGACGTTGGAAGAGCAGTACCGTGCAGTTGACGGCGCGCGCATGAGCGAGACCAAGGGCCGCATTGAAACGCAGATGATGGCCTTGAAGCAGGTGATCCGAAAAGCCCGCGAAGAGAACGATGTGGACACCGAGACAGAGGCCCAACAACGCCTTTCCGCTTTGGTGTACGACTCATCTCGTTTGGCAGATGCGCAGATGCGTGCAGTCCCGCCACAGAACGCTGCAGCGCAGACAAGGCAGCCGGTGGCCCCTCCTTCGCCTGTGCGCCCGCAGGCAGAGTTGGATCCGCGAGCAGAGGAATGGGCAGAAAGTAACCCATGGTTTGGCAAAGACGTGGTGATGACCAGCTCTGTTCGGGGCATACACATCGACCTCGTTCAGAATCAAGGATTTGACCCTAGGTCAGATGAGTACTATGATGAGATAAATCGCAGAATGCAGGCGATGTTCCCCGATAGATTAGGGAAGCCTGCAGTAACTGCGCAACAACCGACCAGAAGCAACCGACCCGTGCAAACGGTTGCATCTGCAAACCGGGGAACCGGAGTTGCCTCTGCACGCAGGCTCGTAAAACTGTCTCCAAGTCAGGTAGCGATTGCCAAAAAACTAGGTGTTCCTCTCGAGGAATACGCCAAATATGTGAAGGAGTGAGCATGAACGACGAAAGCCTGAGCGTACCGTCTCTAAACCGTGCAGGACGTGGGGCTTCCACCCGCGACAAAACCGCACGCCGCAAGCCGTGGGCTCCACCTTCTCGCTTGGATGCGCCGCCGGCGCCTCCCGGATACAAGCACCGCTGGATTCGCACTGCAGCGGGTAATCAGGAAGATCGCACCAACGTGGCAGGCAAGCTCCGTGAGGGCTATGAGTTTGTACGTGCGGACGAGCATCCTGACTTTGCCTCCCCTGTCGCAGAAGACGGCCGACATGCGGGCGTCATAAGCGTGGGTAACCTCGTGCTTGCTCGTATCCCTGAAGAAACAGTCGAAGAACGTAATGAATATTACAACTCTCGGGCGTTTGATCTTCAGAAGTCTGTGGACAACGACATGTTGAAAGCTAACCAGCATGATACTATGCGTATACACAACCCTGAACGATCCAGTAGGACCTCCTTCGGGAGCCCTCAAAACAAGCCTAAATAACTTTTTTACAAAGGAATAGACACATGGCAAATAACGATAAAGCCTTCGGTCTTCGTCCTCTCGGAAACTTGTCAGCCACTGGCGCTCAAAAGCAGTATGGCTACAAGATAGCGGACAATCAGGCAGGAGCAATTTACCAAGGCGATCTTGTTACCCTCAAAGATGGCTACATTCTCCAGTTCGACCCAGCCACTCACACGGCTGCGGTAGGTGTCTTCAATGGTTGTAACTACATCGACCCGACCAGTGGCAAGCCTACTTGGAAGAACTACTACCCGGGTTCGGTGAACATTACCCAAGGCACTATTGCTGCGGACGTGTTGGACGACCCTAACCAGCTGTTCATTATTCAGAACAACGGGACTTCGGCCGCTACCAACTATGGCAAAAACGCTGATGTTGTTGTGGGCACAGGAAACTCCACCACTGGGGTTTCTGGTATGGAGCTGAACACTTCTACCATTGCTACTGCAGCAGCCCTCAACCTCAAGATCATTGATTTGTACAATGTTCCGGGGAACGAGGTTGGCGAATTCGCTGTTGTGCTGGTTAAAATCAACGAACACCTGTACGGAAGTGCAGGCGTGGCTGGACAATAGGAGAGTAGATCATGGCTATTTCAAGAGCCCAACTGGTTAAAGAGCTTGAGCCCGGCCTGAACGCTCTGTTCGGTATGGAGTACGCGAATTACGACAAGGAACACACCGAGATTTACGACATCGAATCTTCTGACCGTGCGTTTGAAGAGGAAGTAATGTTGTCTGGTTTCGGCGAAGCTCCGACCAAGGCTGAAGGCGCAGGTGTTGCATATGACAGCGCGCAGGAAGTCTACACCGCGCGCTACACCCACGAGACTATTGCACTGGCGTTCTCGCTGACAGAAGAAGCCGTTGAGGACAACCTCTACGACCGTCTCTCTGGCCGCTACACCAAGGCGCTGGCTCGCTCAATGGCGCAGACCAAGCAGATCAAAGCTGCTGCCATCCTTAACGGCGCTTTCACTACCTCCGTGGGTGGTGACGGCAAGCCTCTTTGCGCAGACGACCACCCAACACTGGGCGGACCGAACCTGCGTAATGAGCTGGCAGTGCCGGCAGACCTTTCCGAGACTTCTTTGGAACAGGCTCTGATCGACATCGCGGCCTTCACTGATGAGCGTGGCTTGAAGATTGCTATCCAAGGCCTGAAGCTGATCATCCCGAAGGAACTGATGTTCACTGCAGATCGCATTATGAAGTCAACCCTGCGCGTAGGCACAGCGGACAACGACATCAACGCGATTCGCAACATGGGCATGGTTCCACAGGGTTACACTGTGAACCACTACCTGACCGATCCGGACGCATGGTTCATCAAGACCGATGCCCCGAACGGCATGAAGATGTTTGAGCGCGTATCCATGAAGACTGGTTTTGAAGGTGACTTCGACACTGGCAACGTGCGCTACAAGGCACGTGAGCGATACAGCTTTGGCTTCAGTGACCCACGCGGTTTGTTCGGCTCACCCGGCGCTGCATAACAGCGGTTCGGGAAAGACCAAAAGGGCACCTTATGGTGCCCTTTTTTATTGGCTGGACACTCTGGGGAAACCTTGGTATAAATGTCGCATCCCCGGAACATCTTACGCGCTGCAGACCGACCGGGCGGACGACATGCAGACTGAAGCGCACTACTCGCATGTGAGGATTTTCAAATGGCGAATACCCATTACTCTGGACCGCTGGTCTATTCTGGCGCAAACAATACCCCCTATTTTGCTGGCATGGCAGAGATGCCAATCGGCGTTAATCTGTCCGTCTTCTCTTTGATGGACGACTTCCTTGGAGTGGCTATCGACACCACCAACAGCTGGACCGTGGTCAAAGACACTAGCGCCTCGGTTGCTATCGTGGCTGACACAGTGGGTGGCGAAATTGCGCTGACATCCGCAGCGACCACTGACAATGATGGTGCCTCTATCCAAGGCAACGAGGTTTTTTCAGTAGATGCTGACAAGGTGCTCTACTTCCAGACTCGCTTGAAGTGCAACGATGCTGACCAGACTGACATCTGTGCAGGCCTGACAGTGAACTTTGTAACCAACCCTGAGGCCATGTTGACCGCTGCTGACCGCATCGTGTTCCAAGTGGACGACGGCAATGCTTCGATTCTGTGCAAAACAGAGAAGGGTGGCACTGAGACTTCCACAGATTCTGGCGTCGATCTGGCAGACGACACCTATGCCGTTCTGGGCTTTCAAGTAGTCGGCACGGGCAGCGTCCGGTTCTTCGTCAATGGCAAACTGGTTGCAACACACCTGACCAACATCCCTGATACCGAGAACCTTACGCTGGCGGCGATGAGTCTTTCTGGCAGTGCTACAGGCACCCGTGCCACCACGCTTGACTACATCTTCGGCGCGCAGACCCGATAAGGAGTAGCCCATGAGTGACGTCGAAAAGGCCAAAAAACCGGCCAAGAAGACCACCAAGGAGCCCACCAAGGAGCCCATCGTTGTGCCCGCAGAGCTGCCTCCCGTGGGCTCTGCTGCGCGAAAAGCGATGATACTACAGGGCCTCATTAAGGAGTAAGTCGCATGAGCTTCAGTAATATTCAAACGGTCACCAAGACTGCGGATGCTTCTGCCGTCTTGGGACGCACCCGAGTTGTAGGCGTGTACTACACATGCAGCAGCACGGCAGCGTCCTTTAGTCTCAAGGACGGCACAACAACTGCTGGCACTGCCAAGCTGACGCTCAACACTCCTGCAGCAGCTGGCGGCTATGACCTTATCATCCCTGACATGGGCATCCTGTTTGAAACCGGGGTCTTTATCGATGTCAGCAGTGCTGAGGTCACAAGCGTGACCCTGTTGTTTGAAGGCGGAGCGGCTGCCTAATGGCAACCAAGAGCAAGGGCATGGGTATCAAGACTTCGGTGAAGTCTGGTAACTTTCGGCCTACCAAGTCGGGCGCTGGCATGACTGAGAAAGGCGTAGCGGCATACCGCAAAGCCAATCCGGGAAGCAAGCTCAAGACTGCGGTGACCGAGGACAGCCCCGCCCCTGCTCGCGCCAAGCGCCGCAAGTCGTTTTGCGCGCGATCAGCTGGTCAAATGAAGGACTTCCCAGAGGCGGCAAAAGACCCAAACAGCCGGCTTCGGCAGGCACGACGAAGGTGGAAATGCTGATGGCAACTAAACGCGGCTTGTACGCAAACATCAATGCAAAGAAAGAGCGCATCAAAGCCGGATCGGGGGAGACTATGCGTGTTCCCGGCAGCAAAGGTGCCCCTACCGACACTGCATTCAAAAAGTCTGCGAAGACGGCGAAAAAAAGGAGCAAGTGATGAAAAGCAAGATGAAGATGGTCGAAAAAAACGGCAAAAAGGTTCCAGCCTTTGCTGCGGACGGCGTAGGCAAAATGAAAAAAGGTGGCATGGCCTCGGATGACATGGGCCGGGCCGTGAAGCGTAAAACTGCGGACGTTAAAGGCCGCGCCATGAAGACGAGAGGTAAGTAAAATGGCTGGACGTGGAATGGGTGCCGCTACCAAAGGCGGCGGTTGCGTTGAAAGTGGTCCGAAAAATCGTATGGTTTCCGAAACCAGCCGAAAGACTGGCCCGGTCATGATGAAGAAGGGCGGCATGGCCATCAACCAGCACAAGAAAATGGCGATGGGTATGATGGGCGGCGGCATGGCCAAGAAGTACCGCAAAGGCGGCATGGCGTGTGACTGATGGCTACTTCAGGAACGACGGACTTCAACCTCAACATAGACGACCTTATTGAAGAGTCGTTTGAGCGGTGCGGCATGAGGATGACCTCTGGTTATCAGCTCACGTCCGCCCGTCGTTCCCTGAACCTGCTGTTTCTTGATTGGGCCAACCGGGGACTGAACCTCTGGACAATTGAAGAGGCTACCTACGCGCTGGTGCAGGGTAGCCGGGAGCTGACGCTACCGTCTGACACTATCAACGTGCTGTCGGCAGTCATTCGGCTGACTCAACAGGGGCAGCAGACAGACGTCACGGTGGATCGTATAAGCCGAGAGGACTATCTGGAACTGCCGGATAAGCTGACGCAAGCTCGCCCTGCGCAGTATTACGTGCAGCGTGCCAACCCCACCAAGGTCTTCTTGTACCCAGCTGCTGATCAGGTTTACACGTTTGTGTACTACCGAATCCGGCGCATTCAAGATGCGGGAAGCTACGCCAACACGGCGGACGTCAACTTCAGGTTTCTTCCCTGCTTGGCGTCGGGGCTGGCATACATGCTTTCCTTGAAGTTTGCTCCCGAGCGCACTGCGGGGCTCAAACAGCTATACGAAGAAGACTTCCAACGCGCTGCTTTAGAGGACAGGGACACCGCAAGCATTCACATTGTTCCGGATTTCGGAGGGTGAGATGGCTTTTGCGACAGGGAAATTCTCTTTCGGCCTTTGCGACTATTGCGGCCAACGCTACCCCTATCAGGTTCTGCGCAAAAACTGGCGGGGCTTTATGGTGTGTCCTGAGGACTACGAGCCGAAAGAACCTCAACTGGATCCATTGAACTATCGTGGCGACGCGGTAGCCCTAAGAGACCCAAGACCTGATAGAATTGAACCCGTAGTTGTTTACTTGGGAGTGCCTGCAGACTCTGCGTTTCAAAGCATTGGCAGTGCTTCCAATACCGTGAACATGCAGCCCTTCCCGCAGCAGAATGCTGTCGAAGGAGTGGGCTACGTTGGGCAGGTCACTGTGGGGATAACCTGATGACATACGACGAGCTGGTTACTAATATTCGAAACTACACTGAGGTGGACAGCAACGTGTTCACCGCATCGGTCATCAATACGTTCATCACCATGGCCGAGAACCGCATTCTTCGTGACATCGACTTTGATGTCTTCAAGAAAGAATCCACCGGCACGATGACCAGTGGAAACAAGTTTCTCAGTGCGCCGAGCGATCTTCTGACTCACCGTTACATGATGATCACCGTTGATGACGACCAGATATTCTTGGACTTCCGAGACACCTCATTCATGAAAGAGTACTGGGCAGACGGAGCCGCAACTGGAGTTCCAAAGTACTATTCTGTGTGGGACCAGAACACTTTCTATGTGGCCCCTACTCCGAACAGCAATTACACGGTGGAGTTGGGCTATCTCTACAGGCCTACGCAGCTTTCCTCTGCTAACCCAACGACGTGGATCAGCGACAATGCGCCTGAAGCCTTGCTGTACGCCTGCCTGATTCAGGCCTACAGCTACACCAAGGGTCCTGCTGAAATGCTGGGCTACTTCGACAACAGCTACAAGCTGGCAATACAGGGTCTGGGCATCGAGCAGCAGGGTAGACGTCGCCGCGATGAGTTCCGTGATGGTATGATTCGTATACCGATTAAATCTGAATCACCGGGACCATAACTATGTTCAGCACAACAGGCGGCGCAGCACTAGGCATCATCAAGGCATCATCCGTCTCGGGTCGAGGCTTTACGCCTGAAGAGCTGGCCGAGGGTGCACTGGACAAGATCATTTACATCGGCAGAAGCTCAGACCCGGTCATCCGCGCGCAGGCTGAAGCCTACCGTGAACAGATCAGGGTTGTGCTGGTAGCGGCGATGCACCAAGCTATACGTTCCAACCACACCACTTTGATGAACCGCTTCCGCGCCGCTGGGCACCCGGAACTTGTAAAATTACTGGAGAGTTAACATGCCAATTTCAATTACTACTGCCATGCCCACCAGCTTTAAAGTTGAGCTGTTTAAGGCTGTACACAACTTTACCGCCTCTACGGGTAACACGTTTAAGATTGCGCTGCTCAAAGCAGCAGCTTCTGGCTCCGGCACATATGGCGCTGCGACTACTAGCTACACCAACTTGAGTACGGACGAGCTGGCAAACGGCAGCGGTTACACCACGGGAGGCAATACATTGGTTTCCGTCACCCCGGTGGCGTCTAGCACCACAGCGATCTGCGACTTCTCGGATACTACGTGGAGTTCATCCTCGTTTACTACCTCTGGCGCTCTGATCTATAACGACACCGCAACAGGTGATCCTGCGTGTGCGGTGTTGAGTTTTGGTGGTGACCAGACAGTGAGTTCTGGTGATTTTCAGATTCAATTTCCAGCCGCTGCAGCCGCGACCGCGATTATTCGGATAGCGTAAGGACTAACCCATGTCGTACCAAGGGCCTGTTCGAGCATGGGGTGACCTAGAATGGGGCGAAGGGTCTTGGGGTGGCATTGGTGTAGTTGTTGACCTCGGGCCTACGTGGGGCAACGGTGGCTGGGGCGATGGTGCTTGGGGCGACAATGTTCTGATTGCCGTTTCCGCAACAGGCGCAGTAGGGTCAGTAACAATAGCGGTCTCAGACAGCATAGTGCTGACAGGGGTGGAAGGAACGGGTGCTGTAGGCACGGTTCTGGTTGTAGTTGGCGATGCCGTAATACCAGTGGGCGTTGAGGGCACGGGTGCGGTAGGAACTGTAGCTATAAACTACAGCAGCGTCCAAATCCCAACCGGCGTACAAGGCGTCGGAGAGATGGGCGGCTTTGACGTACAGGTCGATGACATCGTCATCCCTGTTGGTGTTGAAGGCACTGGGTCCGTCGGTGCGGTAACATTCAGTGTTGGCACCGTTCTTAATGTAACGGGTGTTGTTGGAACCGGTCAAATTGGCACAGCAGTTCCAGCGTATGAAAGAATAGTTGTAGTCAGTGGTGTTTCGGGCACAGGAAGCGTAGAGGCTGTAGCACTAGCGGTCGCTCCTACAATCGTTGGCGTGTCTGCGTCGGGTGCAATAGGTACAGTAACAAACACCAGAAGCGCTAATGTTTTTCCTACGGGTATTGCTGGCACAGGAACCGTAGGAACAGTTAGAATTATCGGATGGACAGTGGTACCTGACGCACAGACCCCAAACTGGACAGGTGTAAACGATAGTCAGACCCCGAATTGGGTTGAAGTAAACATAGCAGCTTGAGGATTACGAGATGGCGACATACGTTAATGATCTGCGTCTTAAAGAGATCACCACAGGTGATGAGTCAGGCACATGGGGCACTAGCACCAACACCAACCTGTCTCTGATCGCTGATGCGTTTAGCCTTGGCACCAAGAACATGGCCGCTGACGCCAACGAAACCTTCACGATGCCGGATGCGACGGCGGACGGTGTCCGCTCGCTGTACCTGAAGATCACCTCTGCAGTGTCCTTGACTGTAACGCGTACCGTTACACTTGGGCCGAACACGGTATCCAAGGTCTGGATCATCGAGAACGCTACGAGCGGCAGTCAGTCGATCACTATTTCGCAGGGCTCAGGTGCTACGGTGACCATTGCCACCGGCACAAAGGCGATGATAGTCACTGATGGCGCGGGCGCGGGCGCAGCGGTTACGCTGGCAAACCCCACGGTGAGTTTGGCTACGGGCGTTACGGGCATCCTCCCAGTTGCCAACGGCGGTACGAACTTAGCTTCAGGCACTTCTGGCGGCATCCTTGCGTACACAGCATCAGGAACGCTGGCTTCATCGGCGTTGCTTACGCAGTACGGCGTTGTGTATGGCGGCGGTGCAGGGGCGGTCCCTGTAGCGACAGCGGCGGGCACCACTGGTCAGGTTCTAACAGCAACAACAGGTAGCGCCCCCACTTGGGCAACCCCAGCAGCGAGTGGAGCCTCCGTAGGCCAAGCCATCGCTTTCTCGTTAATTTTTGGTTTGTAAGGAGATAGAACGTGGCAAATCCCAATATCGTTGCCGTCACAAACATTGTTGGTAACACAAGTACCAATTTAATCAGCTCAACGGCTGACCCGTTTGCGACTGCGCTGGTAAGTAACGCGGCCTCAAGTGGCAAGGTCTTCAAGATCAACTCCATTGTGGCGGCTAACGTCGATGGCTCCTCTGCCTGCGACATCACGATCAAGATATTCTCTGCTGCGGCACTGGGCGGGACGGGTACTGCGATTGCCTCGACGATCTCTGTCCCTGCTGACGCAACCTTGATTATCACGGACAAGACAACGAGCTTCTATCTGTTGGAAGACAAGTCTATTGGTGCTACGGCCAGCGCAGCGAATGATGTCGTTGTTACAGTATCGTGGGAAGAAATTACGTAAGGGGTATCCCATGTCTTTACGCCGACCCAATGGCTTTATCTCTGCGGGCTATGATCCGCTGGAAGTCCCTAACGCGCCTACGATTGGTACGGCGAGTATCGCAAGTTCTACGTCTGTCTCAGTGACCTTCACTGCGCCTGCTAACGTGGGCGGGGCTGCTATTACAGGGTACGTGGCTACTGCAAAAAAGACATCAGACGGCACGACCATCAGCGGCACAGGCTCATCTTCCCCGGTGACTATTTCTGGTCTGACCACAAACTCTGCCTACACGGTGACGGTCGCGGCTGTTAACTCGTTTGGTTTGGGATTGTCTAGCGCAGCGAGTAACTCGGTTACGCCAATGGAAATGCAGTTGTTTGCGTGGGGATCCAACAACATCGGCCAGCTTGGCCTCAATGATACGGCTAACCGCTCAAGTCCGGTTCAAGTTGGCGCGTTAACAACGTGGTCTCAGACTGCGGGGGGAAGTGGCTTTAGTCTAGCTGTTAAAACTGACGGCACACTGTGGGGCTGGGGACAAAACAATTACGGTAAACTTGGCCTTAACGACACTGTGAACCGATCAAGCCCCGTACAAGTAGGAGCTTTAACAGCGTGGTCTCAAGCTGCAGCGGGGGGTCGATTTTCTCTGGCTATAAAAACTGACGGTACGTTATGGAGTTGGGGGCAAAATTACTTTGGCAACCTCGGGATTAACAATACCGTTGACATGTCGAGCCCAGTGCAAATAGGTGCTTTAACAGCTTGGTCGAAGGTTGCTGTTGGGTATAGTCATAGTCTCGCTATTAAAACTGACGGAACCTTATGGGGTTGGGGGCGTAACACTCAGGGCCAGCTAGGGCTTAACGACACAGATAACCGCTCAAGTCCGGTTCAAGTTGGCGCGTTAACTACATGGTCTCAAATAGCGGGCGGGCAGACTAGTAGCCTTGCAGTTAAAACTGACGGCACCCTTTGGTCATGGGGATATAACGGCCTTGGACAACTTGGACTTGGTGATACTGCTAATCGTTCAAGCCCGGTTCAAGTGGGGGCGTTAACTACTTGGTATCAAATAGCCGGTGGCAACCAACACACGCTTGCCACTAAAACCGACGGAACGCTCTGGAGTTGGGGGAATGGCTTTAACGGTCAACTAGGTCAAAACGCTGCTGGCCCCGGCACTTACCGCAGCAGCCCAGTGCAAGTTGGTTTGCTAACTACGTGGTCTAAAATTGCGGGAGGAAGCGCCTTTAGCCTTGCCATTAAAACCGACGGCACACTGTGGTCGTGGGGGTATGGTATTAGCGGTCAGCTCGGCCTTGGTGATGCTGCTCAAAGATCAAACCCAGTACAGGTAGGGTTGTTAACTACGTGGCTAACACTACCGAAAATGCCCGTATCAAGCGCACCAGTCGTCATCAAAGGATAACCATGAACATCAACCAATCAGGTGAGGTGATACATGCCCTCGTATAGCGGCGTTTGGACGCTACAAGCTCAGATGCAGGCCGTGGCTGCTGGTACGTGGACTGGGTTGCCGCAGTTGTTTGCGTGGGGAAACAACGGCAGTGGTAGATTAGGTCTTAACGACACTGCTAATCGTTCAAGCCCTGTGCAAGTAGCAGGTCAAAATTGGTCTCTAATAGCTGGTGGTCAAGGCTTTACTATTGCCACTAAAACTGACGGGACACTGTGGTCTTGGGGGTATAACAACAATGGTATGCTGGGGCAAAACGATACTGTTAGCCGTTCCAGCCCAGTACAAGTTGGGGCATTGACTACTTGGTATCAAGTGGCCGCCGGCACCTCCCATGGGATTGTCACTAAAGCTGACGGAACGCTATGGAGCTGGGGGCGTAACCAATATGGACAGCTTGGTCTTAACGATACTGCTAACCGCTCTAGCCCTGTACAAGTCGGTGCTTTGGCTACTTGGTCTCAGGTTGCGGCTGGGGCGCTACACAGCCTTGCCGTTAAAACCGACGGAACCTTGTGGAGTTGGGGCTATAATGTTTTTGGTCAACTTGGCCTTGGAGACACAACCTACCGCTCAAGCCCAGTACAAGTTGGGGCACTGACTACTTGGTATCAAGTAGCAGCAGGAACCGCCCATAGTCTCTCCATTAAAACTGACGGTACGTTATGGGCTTGGGGGAATGGTGGCTCTGGCAGACTCGGCGTTAGTAATTATGCAAACCGATCTAGCCCAGTTCAAATAGGGGCATTAACTACTTGGTCTAGGATTTCAGGTGGACAGCAGTTTAGCCTTGCCGCTAAAACCGACGGCACGTTATGGAGCTGGGGAAGTAACTCTGCAGGCCAGCTAGGGCTCAACGACACAACAAACCGAGACAGCCCCGTGCAAATAGGTGCGTTAACTACATGGTCTCAAGTTGCTGCTGCGCCATCACACAGCCTTGCCATCAAAACAGACGGGACATTGTGGAGCTGGGGGTATAACGGCAGTGGTCAACTTGGCCTTGGAAATACTGCTGGCCGCTCTAGCCCTGTTCAAGTCGGGTTGTTAACGACTTGGTCAACACTACCAAAAATACCTTTGGCGCAAAATTCACTAGTCATTGGTTCATAACAGGATAACAATGAACAAACACCTACACTTCCTCTCAGGCGTACCCAGATCAGGCTCAACGGTCTTGGCGGCTATCCTGAATCAGAACCCGATGACGCACGTATCCACCACCTCGGCTCTGGGTGCAGCTCTGGACGGTCTGGCTACGGCTTGGCACCGTGACAACCTCTTGGTCAACAACGACCCCGAAAGAAAGAAGCTCGCCCACACCATGCGCGGGGTGATTGACGCTTTCTACGAAGATGTCCCCAAGCCGGTAATCATCGACAAGGCGCGTAACTGGCCGATTCCCGTGATTATGCAGGCGATGGGTCAGGTGCTGGGTCACAAGCCCAAGATCATTGCCACAGTGCGCTCTATCCCTGACTGCATGGCCTCCTTTGTCCGGGTAGCCAAGCCTGAGAACCTCGACGACTTCCTTGTTAACAGCTCACTCACGAATCATCTGAAAGGCTCCTACCAGACACTCCAACAAGGCTACGCTTACGATCCTGAGTCGTTCCTGTTTGTGGAGTACGAAGACCTGCTGGCCGACCCCAAATCTCAGTTACAACGCATACACGCATTCCTTGACCTGCCCGACTTTGACTACGACTACGCCAACATCGACGGCTCTACGGTCAAAGAGGATGACGAGAACCTGCACGGGTACTCAGGTCTGCACGACATCAAGCCTGTCCTTGAGAAGCAGCATCAAGAAAGCCCCAAGGACGTACTCAAACACCACTACGCGCAGTTCTGTCAGCCTGAGTTCTGGTTGGATAGACCGCGCACTGTGCCGGATATTCACGACCTTGATCTGCAACTGGTGGCCTCAAGAATGGGCGACTTTGCAGAGGGCTGGAGACTGTGCCAGAAGCTGGAGAAGGACGAGCCTGACAACCACCGAGCAGCCTACAATCGTGGCTGGTACTTGCTGCGTCAGGGTCAGATTCAAAAGGGCTATCAGTTGCTGGATCGTGGCCGCATTGTTAACGTCTTTGGTAACGCCAAGCCTAACGTGCCGACTGTTGCGTGGGATGGCAAGAGCAAGGGCATTGTGATGCTGCACCTTGAAGGCGGTCTGGGCGACCAGATACATCAAGTAAGATACGCCAAACTGATTGCTGATCGTGGCTGTAAAGTCATCGTGTCCTGCTCTGGCGCACTAGCAAGTCTGTTCGTGGACGTTGAGGGTGTCTCTGCGGTGATCCAGCACGAAGCGTCTTTCGGTATCTACCATGACTTCTACGTGCAGGGGATGTCCGCTGTTGTGCCTCTGGGCCTTGAACTGAGCGACCTTAGTGGTAAGCCGTACATCACGAAGCCTAAGACCATTAAAGCCCGCAGGAAGCGTATAGGGCTGCGCTGGCAGGGTCAGTCAGCCTTTGAGCATGACCACAACAAGAAGTTTCCGTATGAGCTGCTGTTCGATGCAGTCAAGGACGCAGATGCTGAGTTCATCTCTCTGCAACGCGATGAGGGTGCTGATTCCTGCCCGTCTTGGGTGAAGCAGGTTCCTTTAGATTCATGGGAAGATACCCGCGCTGCAACGGCCTCGTGTGATCTGGTGATCTCCTCTTGTACCTCGGTGAGTCACTTGGCTGCTGCGATGGGCGTAGAGACTTGG